>JQIA01001003.1_pt1 | contig 15077 bp, 16 predicted proteins | sample 811431 | NCBI WGS metagenome assembly JQIA01 (sample SAMN02998118, study PRJNA258478) | marine sediment metagenome | biome: marine; feature: seafloor; material: sediment; isolation source: oil-polluted sediment collected from 3 locations (0.5 km, 0.7 km and 0.9 km)... | place: USA: Gulf of Mexico ... | reverse complement strand
GAGAGATATTCAGCGTAAAGCACCTCTACTTGACGATACCTTGCGCACTCTTGTTGAGCGCTCAGAAAGGTTACCCCTGCAAAAACGCAATGACAAAAACAAGCTGTATTGCCAAAGGTAAAATACACAAACGTTATGACCCCTTAAAGGCAAAGCCGGTGACGATGCTAATGTGGTTTTAGCCGCCGCAGCTTACAATATGGCTAAGCTACTGGCTTGGTTTTATTGTCCCTGGAATTTGACCAGTATAATGCAACAAATAAGTCTAAAAATGGCTGCTAAACGAGATGGTTATCAGGCAGTAATGGCTTAATCTTCAGGGGCGACGAACTACTTGATAGAGAGTATGGTGCTCACCCCGAAAAGTGATACCGAGGAATATAGGCTCAAAATATTAATTTATATTAAGAGTTAGCCTCATGAGAGAAAAGGCGATTTTTCGCCACAACTGCCTGTTTAGAGCGCCTACTTTTGGTGTATGTAAGGGTCTTAAGTTATTAAAATCAGTAACCATGTTGAACCGACTAAAATTATTCCAAATAAAACAGCGGAAGACGCTATATCTTTTGCGCGACCTGAAAGTTCATGATGTTCTAGTCCGATGCGGTCAACAGTCGCTTCGATAGCAGAATTTAATAATTCAATAACCATCAGCAAAATAAGGCTGCCAATAAGTAAAACTCGTTCAATAGCTGTTTCACCTAGATAAAAGGCGAGAGGGATACCAATGATGGATATAATCACTTCCTGCCTAAAGGCTTCTTCATGCTTCCAGCAGGAGGATAACCCAGCTATTGAATTTTTACCGGCTGCAATAAGTCTAGCCATACCTTTTAGATTCTGTCCTGCCATTGTTTAGCCTTTAGGTTGTTGTTGAACTGTTTGTAGTTTTTTAGGAAAGACCTTATCAAAATTAATCAATGATTTTGGTTCGGCAGGGTTTCCAATAAGCCTCACTCTTGGCTTGAAAGTAGGGCTAAAAATGCTGCGTGTAAGATCATTTGATTTAAACGTAACATCGGCTAAATCAGCCCAACTGTAGATGAAATCAGAATTCAAATAGGGGCGATCTTCGTATGATTTAAGTGGTTGCACATCGCTATGTGATTTCCATGAGGGTGAAAACCAAGTGATAAAAGGCACTGTATACATGGCAGGCGTGGGGCTAGCTTCATTTCTACCCGTAAAAAGATGCCCAGCTGAATCGTACACTTCTTCACCGTGATCAGAAAAATAGACCAGTGTGCTATTCTTTGTTTTCTTTTTTAGAATCCTAATAAGGTTGCTAACGACATAGTCATTGTATAAAACAGCGTCATCGTAAGAATTGTATTCATCAAGGTCCTCATCAGGAACCCATGCTGGTACATGTTGGCGAGTATCGAATTTTTTAAATGTTTCAGGGTAGCGGTAATGGTATGCGCGGTGCGTACCTAGAAGATGGACGATTATGAATTTCCGTGGAGCTTTATCATCTAACACCTCTTCAAATGGTTTTAATACAGCCTCATCAAATTGGTTGGAATTTTGTACACGGTTGTTATTGAGATAGACCTGCTCATCCATTTGTTGCGAAAATGTCAGTAACATCGTATTACGCTTGGTCTGGGTTTGCTGATTGGTGATCCAGTATGATTTGTAATCCGCCTGTTTCATCATGTTCATTAATGTTGGGCGTGTTAGGTATTCATCAGGGTTTTGTTGGTCACCAAATGAAAGGATTTGCTCAAGTGCTTCAATGGTATAAGGGCGCGGGCTAATAACATCATTAAAAACAACCAATTCATCACGGATACTATCGAGTAAGGGTGTTGTTTTACGCGGATAACCGTACAGGCTCATTCTGTTGGCATTAGTTGATTCACCTATAACGAGTACCATTGTTGGTTGTTCGTTTATATTTGTGTCTTTAAAGGCTTCTAACGGGGGTATTTCACTATTTTGTGCGAGCCTTTCTTGCATCGTGATAAGCACTCTTTTGTATTTGGAATACCCAGCAATTATATTCCAAGGTGCGACGGGTTCGAATCGGTTCTCCAGTTTTGCAACAGAATGATCCCATGAGGCTCCTTGCACTAATTGGTTTGCAAAAGGCCAAGCCATAATAATGGTGACAATAGAGACAGTTATTGTTTTATTGAGTCTAGGTAGGTGAACAGCTTCAAGTCGTTTCCATAAGAACAAGGCAACGAGCGCATAAAGAGTGAGTAGCGCAACAATTTCGATACTGATGTATGACTCTATAAACTCTCGACTTTCGGCAGGGTTAGATTCAAAAATGATGAATAGGACACTTTGTGAAAAATCTTGTCCAAAAACATAAAAATAACTCCAACTAACGATAGAGGTAGACCAAAGAAGAACACCAATAAAGGCGGCTATTTTTTTTGTATATCGAGGTAATAATAAAACAGGGATGAGCCAGAGTGAAGACCTAAGGATGGCTTCACGAATACCCGTGGTATTGGACATACCTGCGGAATAGATAGCAACTTGATAAGGCAAAGAAAAGTATAAAAAGAAGGCGTATAGCTTACCTAGATTTTTTAAGCTGCTTTCTGAGTGCATATGCATCCTAATGGTTTGTTGAAATTTAAAAGATCCTCATGCGAGAGGATCCAATAATTATAGGGAGGGAGTATTAAGGGAACATTAAGAGAAGATTAACCTTGTTTTAAATCCAAGATCGGTAGATTTACCGCTAAACAAAGCGGAGTTATTATCCCGTTGATGACCTGCCGTCTAGGCCAAGCTCATAGTGACTAACCATTGACTTACTGTAGGTCAATGGTAGGGACTGTAAATTAAATTGTGTAAACGCCTATTATTAACAAAGCCATTTATCTCGCTTTAGGTGTGAATATGGAAGGCCACAAAGATCTATTGGGCGTGTGTTGTCAGAAAACGAAGGTGCGAAGTTCTGGCTGGGCGTTCTCACCGAACTACAAACACGAGGTGTCAAAGATATTCTGATTGCTTGTGTTGATGGTCCAAAAGGTTTCCCCGACGCTATACAGGCCGTGTTCCCTCAAACGCAAATACATCTGTGTATTGTTCACATGATTAGGAATTCAGTACGTTACGTTCCCTGGAAAGATTACAAGGCCGTTACGGTGGATTTAAAGAAAATCGCTCAGCCTTGCTACCGAAGAAGAGGCTTTGCCGGCTCTCGATCAGCTCAGTCATCGATGAGACAGTAAATACCCTCAAATCAGCCGAAGCTGGCGAATTCATTGGGAAAATATCAACACCCTGTTTAAGTATCCCCATGATATTCGTAAAGCCATCTATACCACCAATGTCATTGAGTCATCAAAAAACGTAAGCTATTCCCAGCCGATAACTCGGCTAAAAAGGCGGTGTTTCTAGACGCATCAAGATGAATCGAAAAAATGGGCAATGCCAATTCGACACTGGAAATTAGTACTAAACCGATTTATGATCGAATTTGAAAATCGATTAACGAACTTTTTTTAACGGGCTGTTATACAAAATTATTTACAGTTTCAAACCATTGACCTGCTGTAAGTATTCGGTGCGAAACAGGGAATAGGGAGCATATAACCTGCAATGGTGAAGCTAGTCTGCATCAAATGGTTTTTCAGAAAACAGTTTCTTCCCCGTAAACATTGCTGAAATTAAACCATTACGCTCCTTCAATTCAGTAACGACCACTGCTATCAGGTGCAATAACACCATAGCCAACAAGAGGTAGAAGGTATAGTAGTGAACGGTAATGAAGGGCTTGCGAAATGCCCGCATCTCTTTATAAGCCGCCTCATCAACACCAACTTTCGAATAAGGTTTAATATCTTCAGTAGCCGATTTGTCGATTGCTACCCATTCTTTCATGTTGTTTCCAAACGGGGGCATATAAACATCTGTTCCTGCCAGCATTAAACCGGTTATTGCTTGGGTGCTTAACAAGAAAAGCAACATTGCAACCATCAACCTGGCAATAGGATTGTGACCCAAAAAGCCCACTGGTTTTCCAGTTTTTTTCGCTTCCGCCATCGCTGCAAATTGTGTCTTATATTCAGCACCAAACGGCAAGGCTGCACCCCAACGGGCATAGCGGCTACCAATAAAACCCCAAATTATTCGCCAGGTTAAGTTCAACGCAAAAAGGTATCCAATATAGACATGTACCGTTTTTAATAGAATCTTACCCTCAACGTTAACGCCAAGTGCTTTGGCGTTAAGAATTACTGTACCAACCGCTATTAACCCCAGCACACACAGCACGTTCAACCAATGAAAAATACGAATTACCCGATCCCAAACAGGATATTCTTTTAACATAGCGGACTTTTTCATTTCGTTACTCCAATAAACGTATTTTTAAATATGACTATAACTCTACCATGACGGCTTTCAATTTTTGGCTTGCTTCTTCTTTTCGTCCTTCATCTGCTAATGCACGGCCCGAACGCGCAGGTGCGTGAAGTGCTTTATTTAGAACGTCAGCGGCTTTTTTGTACTCTCCTTGCTCAAACAAAAAATCGCCATAAAAATAATTTGCATCAATACCGGTTGGGTTAAGTGATAGTCCCTTTTTAAGTAATTCACGGGCTTTTTCTTTATCACCATAGGCTATTGGCCAACCTGGAACTTGGTAATAAAAACTACCCATTGATGTAACTGCGGCCCCTTTAAGCGCCTTTGGATCAATCTTCATTGCTTTTTCAAGTGCTACTTTTGCCTCTTTAATTGCTGGTAACGACTCAAAAAGTGACTCAAGCCCTCCTACTGCACCGGCATAAGTTCCCAGAGATATTGCCTCCCAGATCAGCGGTTCTGCATTTTTTGGAAAGCGGGCGCTTAATGTTTTTGCTTTTTTGACAAGCACTTTCAATTTTTCAGCTTTTTCACTATCTGGCGCTCGGTATTTAATTTCTGCCCACTCTTTCTGGATCGATCTTATCCCTCCATCGAGCCCATCTATTGCTAATGCAGAAGTAGACACCCCAAAAAATAGTACAAAACACAATCTCATAATTAATTTTTTCATCTTTATCCTTTTATCTGTTTTGAGTTAAAAATTCTTTTATCAAACTTGATTGCTTCGCTGTACCCAAATCAATTAATGCAGGAAATAATCCATTAATTCGCGCAAAAAACTTTTCTGGAAAGCCGATAAAAAGCTCATTTTTTTCTGCCTCAATTGCTTTGATAATCTGCTTCGCAACGGCAGTTGGCTCATCAAAATTAAACCCTAATTTCTTTGAAACATCGTAGAGTTTATCCGAATTAAGGGCTGTTTTAGTTCCACGCGGTGCAACGTAGGTCACGCCGACTCCGCTACCTGTCAACTCCCTACGGAGCGCCTCCGAAAAACCTCTTAATGCGTATTTACTGGCGCTATACGTTGTATAACCAGCAAAACCTAGTGAACCGAAAGCTGAACCTATATTGACCACACGCCCTGTTGCTTTCTCGAGCATTCTGGGAATCACCAAGCGCATCAGTTGAACCGGTGCGACAATATTTGTTTGAAACAACTGATCAATTGATGCTTCTGACATATCCTGAAAGAGTGCCATTTGCTGTCCTCCAGCATTATTAATCAGTAGATCAATCGCCCCTAACTCCTCTTCAACCTGCTTAATAAGTACTTGTCGATCTTCACTTTTAGTTAGGTCGCCTGTAACGATAATTGTTTTATTCCCAAATTTTGCAAGTATCTCCTGCAAGCTTGATAATTTTTCACGGTTGCGCCCAGCCAGAGCAATATCAGCGCCACGCTGAGCCATCTGCATCACAATTTCTCGACCAATACCGCCACTGGCACCGGTCACTATCACGACTTTATTCTCCAGTTTCATTCTGCTATCCATTTAATAGATTAAGAGGCAAACCTCTGTATATATCACCATAGAGTTTGTACATCACTTTTGCCGTCTCTATTACTGCTGCTTGATCGGCGGGATCATCTAGGCGATTCATTAGCTGTTCGAATGTCTTCATATGACTGATATCGAGTGACCCATGGGAGCTCAAGTAGGAAAATGCTTCATCAGGTAATGCTAAATTTTCCTGGAGCTTCTCTGCAGCATGAGTCGCCATTTGAATGCTGGTTCCTTCCAAAACCAATACCATCCCAAAAAAACCAACGGGATTACGGCGGGCAATAGTGTCATAGGCATAAGCCACCATCAATTTTGTTTCAATCGCGGGATCACCTTGGCGCACAGCTTCTGATGAGCCACCGCATGCATCAATATCATTTAGAATCCACTCCTGATGCCCCATCTCCTCTTCGATATACTCGCCCACCGCTTCACGTAACCACTCGAGCCTTTCTGGCAATCGTGATCCGCACGCCATCAACAGAGGCGTTGTATGCTTCACGTGATGGTAAGCCTGTGTTAAAAAGGCGATGTAACTGTCAAGTGAAATATTGCCCTCAAAGCCCGCCTGTAAAGCGGTAATGGATGTAAATTCAAGCTGCTCTGATGCTGTTTCTCTTTTTAGTTTTTCAAAAAATGTTGTCATTTTCTTCTCCATTTGATTTATATAATTGCTCTATCTCATTTTGATATGCTGCAAAAATCTCTTTTCGTCGAGGTCTTGCTGTACCAGTCAGTTGTCCATTTTGTAGGCTGAAGGGTTCTTTCGCCGCAATCCACCGCTTCACCTGCGCATAATCTGGCAGCTGTTCATTAGTTTGTTTAATGATTTGGTTAATCTTGGCAATGCCCCCTTCACCTTTTAAAAGTGGCGAAACAATGATTGCAGTGCTCCAAGGCCGAGCTTCACCAAAAACCACGATCTGCTGAATAGCTAAATGCATAGAGAACTCACTCTCTAGCCATTCTGGAGAGACATTCCGCCCGAATGAAGTGATAAACAAATTCTTTTTACGGCCGGTTATCCACAGATACCCCGCCTCATCTAGGTAACCTATATCACCCGTTGACCAAAATGTGTTTTGATCAATATTAGGACCACCCAAATAGCCTTTAAACAGCTTACCTTTAACTCTGATCTCGCCCGCATCAGAAAAATCGATCTGCAAATGAGAAAGTGGCCTGCCAACACTCCCAATACGGTTATCACTTGAGCCATTAACGGCCACCACCGAGGCGCACTCTGATAACCCATAACCTTGAAATAGTGGCAATCCACATGCTTTAGCTCGAGCCAGTAGTTTTTCTGAAACGGGCGCCCCACCAACCGCTAAAAACCGAAGCTTCTCTGGCTTGGGTAATCCTGCATCGATTGCTGTCACCATGGCTAATAGCATTTGGGGGATTAAAATTGCACTCGTTGCCTGATGCGTTATCAGTGCCGAAAAGAGCTGCTGAATATCCAGTCCGCTAACCCCTTTTAAGCCCACCTCTGCAGCCGATAAGACAGTCACGCGTCCACCTGCCAGTAGTGGCACATAAATACCGGCAATATTTTCGAGTAAGGTAGAAAGAGGTGTCAGGCAAAGGTGACAGTCAGAAGCCAGAGCTTCAGTTCGCTCTCGCAGTGCATTGGTCACCGCAAAAATAGCTTCATTTGAAAGGCAAACCCCTTTGGGCGCACCTGTTGTCCCCGAAGTATAGGTTACTTTTCCAACACCCTTTAAGTGTGAATTCTCAGTAGGGATAATTGGTTGTTGGTATAGAGAGATCGCTTCTCGTTGAAGCAGGCCTGACTTAAAAGAGACCGGCTTAGCGTCAAAGTGATCCGTTGTTATCTGTTTCAGCCGTGTTGGGTTATCGGTAAAAAGTAGGCTCACACCAGCATCAATTAGAATATGGCTCAATTGTTTTTCACTAAAAAACAGTGGCAGTGGGACAACCACTTTTCCCGCTGCCTGTGCGGCAAGATCAATGACAACCCATGCTGGGCCATTTTCCATCAACAGGCCAACGACATCACCTTTATGCTGATCAAGCCAATATGCCATCTCATTAATCTGATCTATCAGCTCTGCATAACTTAATGAGTTATTAAGCCCTTTAACCGCTTGTTTTTGCGGAAAATATTCAGCCTGCTTGAATATGCCTTCGAGTAAGTCATTTTTTCCTTTTATCTCAACAGCCATTGTTGGTAGCTCTAGACAGCCCGGTACTGTAGGCATCTTGACTCAGCCTGTTATATTGGGAGTCAATCTGCTTAAGTCGCAGTTTTTTTTGTAATGCCAAAAAACCTTGGGAAACATTTCCTGCAACCACGACAGGTGCCTGTTCATAATAACTACCCCAATCACCAGAACCTTCTCCGAGTGCTGCTTTGTCCGCCAGAGATAGCGCATAAGGGGGTAACCCCATACGTGAAAAGGAGTTCAGAAGTGCCGGAGTTGCCGTAAAAACCACCCACTTTGCCCCTTTACCTTGTAATAACCCACACAATGCAGTGATTAAAAGCCGGCTCCCACCTGATGAGGCTGAAGCAAGGTTACCCACTTCGATGATATCCTCGCGCCTGACGGAGCATCCAAAAATTCTCTCAAGATAACTTTCAGCAGGATCGTCAAGATAGCTTTCCAGAAAGAGTTTATCGACCCCAGCTTTTTTATACCCTAGGGCAGAGCTAATTTGTCCTGCCTCATTTCGTAGTGACATAATATTAGGAAGAAATGTTTTTATGTTTGCCTTGTAGGCAAGGGCGAAGCAATTGTAGATAAAGTCTTCTACCTCATTTCGCTTAAGATCATCTTCTTCCAGAATTTCCAGTTGATAGTAACCAGTGTGAGACAGTTTTGGTCTAGCTCTTCTTTCCATAACAAGGCTCCAATCATTGTTTGGAGTAAATGTTAGAGGGTGAAAGTTAAGGGAATATTAAGGGGGTTAATAAATTTGTTACTGCTATCATATTATAAGAAACAGGAATGCTGGCTGATTCCTTCGAATGCGACTCAATCACCGTATTATAAAGTATGGGAGTGTTACTAAGTTCAATCAGCATAGAGCCTCTTCATGTTTCATGTCGTCACAGGTCTGTTTTACTCTTTTAAAAAAACTAGTTATTATACGTAACTCGATTCTCGCTAAAAACCTGAATAAAAAAGTAAACAATGCAAATATTATTGGTAGAAGATGACTTTCCGCTTGCACAAGGAATCAAAACTTCATTAACGCGTGAAAGCTTTACGGTTAACCATTTAACCCATGGTAGACAAGCCATTAGTAGCCTAAAATCTGAACTACCTGATATTGTTATTCTTGATCTTGGACTTCCTGACATGGATGGTAACGAGGTACTAAAAGAAGTTCGAAAATTTAATGCTGAGTTGCCTATTTTACTGTTAACTGCAAGAGCAACGCTTGATGACAAGGTGAAGGGGCTTGATGCGGGCGCTGATGATTACCTTGCAAAACCATTTGAAATGGCCGAGCTTTTGGCGAGATTACGTGTCTTTGAACGGAGACTCAGCAGTACAAAGCACGCCGACCTGACAGTTGGCGATGTTTCTCTAGACTTAGCAAATTTACAGGTTATGGTTTCATCGAAAACAGTTGAGCTATCACGCCGCGAATATATGCTCTTAAAAGCGCTGATGGAAAATGCAGGACGCATACAAACTCGTGAAGGACTTGAATCGAAGCTTTATAGCTGGGGTGAAGAGGTTGCGAGCAATACCATTGAGGTTCACATCCACCATCTGCGCAAAAATCTACCTGAAAATTTCATCAAGACCGTACGAGGTGTAGGCTACACCATAAAAACAAAGTGAAGTCGATTCGACTCTATTTGTTACTCTCATTGATCGCTACGATTACACTGGTTAATTTCGTTTCACTGCTGCACGGCTATCAAGCAAGTATGGAGCAAGCGGAACAACTATTTGATGACCGCCTGAAAAGCATGGCAAAACTGATCGCTGTTGCTAACAGTGAGAAAATTGAAAACAGGCAACTTTCTAACCAGCATACTCCTTATGTTTTTTTTCAGATTTGGGGGGAGCATGGCAATTTAATCACTCGCTCAAGTAATGCACCGGCTACTGCTTTGTCTGTGCTATCACCTGGCTTTCACGATTCCAATCATGAAAAGTATCGGTGGCGAAACTTTATTTTTCATGATGAACTATTGAAACGTTGGGTTGTGACTGCTGAGCGCAGCGATATACGCTACTCTCTTGCGGAGCAAGTTGTGCTGAAATCCATTTTGCCTATTATTCTGGCTATTCCTGTTATTTCACTAATTATTTGGTGGGTCGTCAGCCTTGGACTTCGCCCATTGCGCGAGTTGGCTGAGCAGTTAAGACTCAAGCAGGCTGATGATTTAGCTCCGGTTATTCTTGAACAAACGCCAACAGAGTTGGAGCAGCTTTCCCAAACGACTAATGCATTGTTTAAACGACTCGATGATGCTTTTCAGCGTGAACAGCGCTTCTCAGCTGATGCCGCGCACGAGCTGAGAACACCTGTTAGTGTTTTAAAGGTGCATTTGCATAATCTGCAAACAACTCTCGGCAACAATAATGAAGAACTTAACCTGCTACGCCAGGGTATTGATAGAATGGGGTACTTGATTGAACAGATCCTTGCTTTGTACCGGACATCACCTGATCAGGCAATGGCCAGTTTCAACCACATTGATCTCTACACATTAGCTCAAAACAGTATCGCCAATAACTACGTACAATTTGAGAAAAAACAGCAAGCAATCGAACTACTGGGTGAATCATCATTCATGATGGGTGATCAATTTGCACTCGAAACTTTACTGCAAAATTTACTTTCAAATGCCTCCAAATACACCCCTATTAATGGCCAAATTATTGTCAATATTGAACCTTTTTCATCTGAAGTTAAGCTCTCAATAGAGGATTCCGGCGCAGGTATTCCAGAAAATCAGCACAAACGAGTATTCGAGCGATTTTATCGCCTGGATGATGCGGCTCATCACCCAGAAACAATTGGCTGTGGATTAGGTTTAGCGATTGCTAAACATATTATTGACCTACATCATGCGACCATCAAATTAAGTCGATCGAAATTTAAAAGTGGCTTGAAGGTGGCTGTCACTTTTCCCGTAGAGAGTGGTATTAATGCTGAATAACAAACGTCATCAACTACTTTCTCGGGTGCTTTTTTTATTGGTGACTATAAGTCCCAGTTGTTTCGCTGCGACACCCATTATTGAGATTGAAATCCGTAATCACCTGTTCTTTCCAGACACCATCGAGATACCTGCCGACACCAAAGTAAAATTGAAAATATTCAACAGGGACAATGGCTCTGAAGAATTTGAGAGCTACGAACTGAATCGCGAAAAGATCATCCCCGGAAGAAGCCAGGGCACCATTTTTATTGGCCCTCTACGCCCAGGAGAGTACCCGTTCTTTGGTGAATTTTTCCCTAAAACAGCACAAGGTAAAGTCATTGTTAAATAGAGAAATTATCGAATGCTTTTAAATGCTGTCATATTAGTTCTACGAGAGGTAATTGAGGCCGCTTTGATCTTCAGTCTATTTTTAGCGTTCAGCCAACTCTTTGGACGGGCCAAGGTTAGTCTTCTACTAGCATTAGTTATGGGACTGGTACTTGCCACCTTTTATGCACTCAATATCAATTCTATTTCCCAGTGGCTAGACGGCGTAGGACAGGAGATCATTAATGCCAGCATCTGCTTTCTGATCTATTTACTCCTACTTATTTTTGTTATTCGTGTCATTTCTGAAAAAACGCAACAGGATAGCTGGCTCTCATCCGCCACCATGATTGCCGGAATAATTCTTGCTACAACGCAAGAAGGGGCTGAAATCATCCTCTATATACACGGCTTCTCTTTCTCGCCAGAACTGTTTCGGCCCGTGCTTTTCGGAAGCCTTATCGGTGCTGGAATTGGCCTTAGTGTGGGGATCTTTATTTACTACCTTCTCATCAACTTATCGAAAACGGCAAGACTCGGTGTTGGCTTTGTAATAGTTTTACTCATTGCTGGCAGTACGCTTTTACAGTCTGCCCAACTACTTACTCAAGCTGACTGGATTCCCAGCCAATACCCTTTATGGGATAGCTCAGCACTCATCAGCGAGCATTCTTTTGGTGGGCAGATGCTCTACGCTCTAGTCGGATATGAAGCGACGCCAACACCTATTCAGGTAATCAGTTATTTAGTTGGTTTAATGCTGATTTTAGTGCTATCAGGATATTTTTATTTTTACCATAAGAAACCACCACATGCTTAGAAAAAAACAGTTGTATCCACTACTGATGATTTTATTGATCGGCATCCCGTGGTTAGCGCATGCGGACGGACTAGCCATCGATAAGGTTTATCATCCCTACGTTCAACCACTCGAAAGAGAGTTCGAGTGGCGAATGATTTATGCCGATGGTGAACAAAAGCAACGACTGGGACTTGGTGTGTCGTTATCTGAATGGTTTTTTGTTGAAGCCTACCTAATTGGAAAAGATGAAAAAGGGGAGAGTTTCGAGCTTTCAGAATATGAAATGGAGGTTAAATGGCAGCTTACAGAACAAGGTGAGTATGAGTTTGATTGGGGCCTGATTGCTGAGCTTGAGCGATCACGTGATAAAGATAGCTGGGAACTAGCCGCTGGTCTCTTGGTGGAAAAAGAGTGGGGGCGCTGGGTTGGCACTGCAAATCTATGGGGTATCTATGAGTGGGGGGATGCTACCAAAACTGAGCTGGAAACAGCACTCGCCATACAAGTTCGCTATCGCTATTCACGCTTTTTTGAACCGGCAATAGAGTTTTATAGCGGCCAGGATACCCGAGGGCTTGGGCCAGTATTTATGGGAGAGCTCCGCTTTGGCGCAAGAAAGAAACTACATTGGGAAATTGGTGTTATATTTGGACTTGACGACAAAACACCGGATGATACTTTTCGATTATTAACGGAATTTGAATTTTAGCTCTCTGCCGATCATTTGAGAGTTATAAACACCCAGCCTTGTTCCCTAATACTCTAAGGTGTCTACCGTTAGGGTAAGACCTATGCGGTAGTTGAGGCGCTTATTGTAACGAGGTGGCATTTTTAATACTTTTGGTTATAAACTTTATTTTGGGGTGGCTATCTATTGTTAATGGTATATAAGGGGTGCCTTGTTGACATGAAATATAACATATTGAGTTATATGGGTTTATTAGTGATAAATTTGGTATAATTGTAGGGTCTATGATTTTTATTAAATAAATGGAGTAAGTGATGAGAATAATTAAAAATGTGGCGGCTATTTTAGCGGCTTCAATCTTGGTTGTTGGTTGTGCAAATGTTGAAAAGCAAAGCTGGCAAAACTGTGCAATGGCTGGTGCTGCTATTGGTGGCGCTGCTGGTGGATTCGGCGATGACCATGATAGCGAAGATGCAATATTAAGTGCTATTGGTGGTGCGGTTATTGGTGGAACTATTTGTGCGTTAATGGAAGAAGAAGTAAAGCCCGTTGAAGTTGTTAAAGATTCAGATAACGATGGCGTTGCGGATAGCATTGATGAGTGCCCAACAACACCAGCAGGCGTAGCAGTTGATACTAAAGGTTGTGCATTAGATTCAGATAACGACGGTGTTGCTGATTATAAAGACCAGTGCCTTAACTCAGCGCCTGGTGCAGTGGTTAATGAATTAGGTTGTGCGGCTGCTTTAGTATTAGAAGGTGTTAACTTTCATACAAATTCAGCAGTATTAACGGATGCGGCTAAAGCTATTTTGGCGCCAATTGCAATGTCACACCATAAGCATCACGCTAATGTAAACTTGCTAATTAGTGGTCACACTGATTCACAAGGTGCTAGTGCTTATAACAAAGCATTATCACAACAACGTGCAGAGGCTGTTGTAGCTTATATGGTAGGGCATGGTTGTGATACTGCTAAGCTAACAGCGGTTGGTTTTGGTGAAGAAAATGCGATTGCTGATAATGCAACATCAGAAGGTCGTGCTCAAAACCGTAGGGTTGAGCTAAGCGTAAAATAATCACGCTGACAGATTAAAAAAACGGGGCTTATTGCCCCGTTTTTTTTGCGCTAAATTATGTGCAATAGACTTTGTTTTAGTGTTTTTTTTATGGGTATTGGAATAATAAAGGTTGGTTGAGTCGTTAGCCTTTCTTGTTTTAGGTAGTAGATTTTATTTCGAGCTTAATGGGGTTAGCTACAGGTGTATAAAAAATGATAAAATTAATCACTTATGCACAATGAATAGAGCTATGGAACACCCAAAAAAGTTTGATGTAATTATTGTTGGTGGCGGACATGCGGGCACTGAAGCGGCACTCGCAGCAGCGCGAACAGGCGCGAAGACATTACTCTTAACGCAAAATATTGAAACACTTGGGCAAATGAGTTGTAACCCGGCCATTGGTGGTATTGGTAAGGGGCATTTGGTTAAGGAAGTGGATGCGATGGGTGGCTTAATGGGAAAAGCGACTGATCTATCAGGTATTCAATTTCGGACATTAAATTCAAGTAAAGGCCCTGCTGTGCGAGCGACTCGTGCTCAAGCTGATCGCTTACTGTATAAAAATGCCGTGCGAGAGGTATTAGAAAACCAACCTAATTTATTGTTATTTCAGCAGACGGTTTCAGATTTAGTTGTTGAGCAAGATTGTGTTACGGGCGTTGTTACTCAAATGGGCTTAACATTTGTTGCACCGAGTGTGGTGTTAACGGTGGGTACTTTCTTGGGTGGTAGAATTCATATTGGTTTAGAAAATTACGAAGGCGGGCGTGCAGGTGATGCACCATCGAATGCGTTGTCTGAACGATTACGTGCTTTACCGTTTAATGTAGACCGCCTTAAAACGGGTACGCCCCCCCGTATTGATGGGCGAACGATTGATTTTAGTGTGATGGAAGAGCAGCCCGGTGACACGCCACTGCCTGTTTTTTCATTTACGGGTTCGGTAGCGGATCACCCGCGCCAAATTAGTTGTTATATCACTCGTACCAGTGAAGAAGGCCACGATATTATTCGCTCAGGCTTGGATCGTTCGCCGATGTATACGGGAGTGATTGAAGGTGTTGGGCCACGATATTGTCCTTCCATTGAAGATAAGGTGATGCGTTTTTCTGATAAAAGTTCACATCAAATTTTTGTTGAGCCAGAAGGTTTAACAACAACCGAGGTTTACCCGAATGGTATTTCAACGAGTTTGCCGTTTGATATTCAA
>JQIA01001002.1_pt1 | contig 15080 bp, 9 predicted proteins | sample 811431 | NCBI WGS metagenome assembly JQIA01 (sample SAMN02998118, study PRJNA258478) | marine sediment metagenome | biome: marine; feature: seafloor; material: sediment; isolation source: oil-polluted sediment collected from 3 locations (0.5 km, 0.7 km and 0.9 km)... | place: USA: Gulf of Mexico ... | reverse complement strand
ATGTTCTGGGTTCGATGTTCTGGGTTCGATGTTCTGGGTTCGATGTTCTGAATTCGACGCTTTAGATTAGCTACGCTGTTCGATACCCCTGGGCTCTGTTTTTTTACGAGTCGATTATCTCAGCCTATCGCTTGGCCTTCATTTTGAGTCTGCCTGGCATAAAATAGCTATCATTTTTTTCAAATGAAAAATCAAAGGGTGGGTAGGCGTTATCGAGGTGAGTGATAAAGTATCGATCCGTATCTAATTTATAAAACGTATCCAGGGTCGTAAAAAATACGGGCACTTCATAATAATTAATATTGTGGGATTCGGTGAATCGGCTGATATTGCCGGCATCATCGTAATGCTCGGCTAGAAGAATTTTCCAGGTATCTTCATCGAGAAAATAACGACGTTTTTTATAGCGGTGTGCAACCCCTTCTTTTCTGAAGGCCTCTAGCACCCAGACGCGATGCAGCTCATAACGAGTCAGGTCCTGATTAATGTGGTGCGGGGTAACGATAGTATCGGCACTTTGTTCGCCGCTGTGTAGCTGGTAGGCGTTGTAGGGCACATACAGTTCCTGCTTGCCGATTAAGGTCCAGTTGAAGTTGGTGATGGGGCCGCGAAACATTCCGCCCTGGTCATACATATGGATTCCGTCGGAACTCCCCAGGAGCTGATCCGCTGCGGTCATAGTCGAGCGCTTCACGCGACGCTTGCCCGGGTTGTATTTCCAGTTTCTGCGCTCCTGAGTTTTACTGTTTATGTAGCGGTAATACAAAAAGATGCTGCCTGCATCTCTGGCGGGTCGCAGGGTGTGAAATAAGCCGCGCAGTTTTATGTTGTTGAGGTTCTCCAGCGTCGTCCTGTCATCACTGTACGGGTAGATGACTTCCTGCAGCCAAACCCCCTGCTGATAGGAGCCGTCGCTTGCCGTCAGCGCATTGCCGTAGTAGCCGCGGTAACCGCCCGCTTTGTAGCTGAGTCGTGCATTCCAGATCGCCTGTTCACCATTGGCAGGGTGGGGGAAGGGAACACCACGAACGATATTCTCCACGCCGGCTCCATTATCCACCACACGTGCTTTACCACTGTATTTAATGGTGGCATCTAATACGGATTGGGGGTGTGATGTACTGCGACGCGACGGGTAAATCGGTAATTTGTAGGTATCAGGATATTTTTCGAGCAGTGCTTTGTGTCCAGCGCTGAGCAGCTCTTTAAATTCCGCCGCGTTACTCTGATCAATCGTGAATAGGATTTGATCGTCTTTAAACGGGTCGGGGTGACGGTCTCCAATCTGGTATCCAACCGGAGGCGTGCGAATACCACCTTGCCATGGCGGGATAGTACCCGCGTCATTGCCGGCTCGCTCTGCGCCAATAATAGTTAGATCGGGGTCGTGATTGGCGTGTAGGGGTGGGAGGTATAGACCCAGTACGGCGGCTGATAGTAGGGCTACAGCTGATAGGAAAGGGCTACGCGATTTAGAGGAATAATTTTTTCGCTTAACAGCGCTCCGGTTTAGCAGCCCGGAGTTTGTCGGGTTAGAGTTTGTGCGGCGGGGATTTGTGGGAAGTCGCATCAATCCTAGCTTAGGAATTAAAATTTAAGTGAATATGATTATCTAATTTTCTTCTTACTTGCACAAGCGAGGTTGTGATTTCTAGAGGTTGTTGAATAATTACTACCGCAAATTATTTGGCGTAAAATCTTTGGCGCGTAATTTGTCGTGGTTGACAAGCGTAATCATCTGGATGGTAGTACAACTAAGGTTCTGAAGATCGATCATGGCAGACGAATCAAATATCGGCGCACCAGAACCTTTATTTTCGACGACATGGTACTCGGGGTGGGAGACCCCGCCCAAACCAATTTTCCACAGGGCCCCGGCTGCGTCATAAATATACATGAGCGAAGCTATACTGGTCTGTTTATCTACATAAAAAACACGTCGACCTATCGGGTGCCCTTTACGGGTAGTCGACCCTTCCAGGATATAGGTGTCACGTAACTGCCAGCTTACTTTAGGATAGCAGTGGCCCTGTCCGTGGAAATCGATAAATTTGTAGTCGTATTTACGCGCCTTATCATCTGTATGTTGCTGCTTGGAATATTCGTAAAAAGGTAACAAAACGCGGCTTTCACCTAGGATTTTCCAGTTCATATCCATGATTCGACCGCTATAGCCAAGAAAGTCTTCAATCATGATATCGCTACCTAAAAAAGAATCTGTTTTGGCTTTGGTAGCGATGCGTCGGACGCGACGCAGTATGGGAAGATACATCCAGGCCTGTTCAGGCTTGGTGTCCAATATATTATAAAAAAGTACTAATTGCGTGTCTGCGATATCTGGCGGGGTATGTACCTTTAGATATATTGCACTGGATATTTCATAGGGATTCGGCGTAACACTGGGCAAGGGTTCTTTAATTGTGCGATGTGCAAATTTTAGAGATCGAGCGGAGAATTTTAACTTACGTTGCACGCTGTCTTTGCGAATATTCCTGTAATACCAGTACATTTCGGGAATCAACACACTGTCGCCACCGTAGGCATAGCGCATGTTCCACGCCAGTTTTTCTCCCCCTCGGGGGTCTTCTACTGTCAAAGGTTCGGGAAATGGTCGGCCAGCAATATAATCATGTAACTCTCCCGCTTCAGGCCCCAAACGAGTTTTTGGTCCATATTCCTGTGTCGCAGCAATATAGGTGCTATGGGGAGCAAAAGAGATGGGTTGGCCTACCGTGATAGTCAGTAAACCTTGTGCGATTTGATCCTCAAGTACGTCCTCAACGGAGTGACTAAATTCGGCGATATTGTTTGCGTCGATGGTGGTGCCGACCGGAGGGCTTTCAGATCGTAAGCCTTCTTCGTCAAAGGGAAAATAATCAGCGTCGTCCTGGGTAAGGGAATAGCCTGACACCGCGTAGACCAAACTAACGATGAATGTCGCTAAAGATAGTTTCGAAGACAATGGTTTGGCCATAGTTGGTATGCGGAGCTCGCTATTTATTGGCGTACGTGTCTCGCGAGCGAGCAAACGCCTAAAAACTATCAGGCGTAAACCAACTCAGCAGAAGACGGGGCTTAGATTCTATACTCTGAAATTAAATGGCGCGCCCTGAGCAGTCATACTGTTGCCTATACAAATTTTTACAGCACGCTTATTTTCGGCTGAGGGTGTCGTAAATAATATTGGCCATTAAATGTAATGTTAGGTATTCAGGTGCTCCGTACAGACGCTGCCGGGGCACCTGAAATATCATCTACCTTCGGTGAGTGCGTTGACGTCGTGACTGCGCTTTATTTTACTAATTTTTGTCTGCGGATAACTCACTTCCGTTGTAGGGACTAGCGTGCCGCGATCATTTTGCTTATCAATCACGTTAATGCTTTGGAAAGCACTGATGCTGTCGCCTTCACCCTCAAAGTGCGCATCATTCGTCCATGTCGCCGACAGCTGCCATAATTTCCAGAGTTCATTACCGTGGTCGTAGGCATTGCAGTAGTAGGGCGCAGCGTTCTGTCTGTCGGTCATCATGTATTTGACTGAGTAAGGGTGACTTTTACTGGTTGGAATCATCTTAAACACGTCCACTTCGCGTAGCTCCCAGTCATCTTTGGGTGTCCAGCCGTTGGGCCCGTAATATACGGTGTCAAGGTTTCGAGACCGAGCTACGGCCAGCAGACGCGCGGTGCCGATGTATTTCCAGTCATAGGTAGGCACACGTCCGGCGTAGCAGTAGAAATCCTCCAGGGTGTGGTCTGTGCCGAGCAAACTATCGGTTTTTACCTCAGCTGAAATTCGGCGCACTCGGCGTAAACTTGGGACGTAGGCCCAGGCATCATCGGCAACATTCTGGTCGTGGCGCAAAATGATAAAGGCCGTACCAGCGATATCAAAAGGACTGGTGAAAGCTGTTAGTTCGCGAAACTCAGTGTCTTCAGCCCAACGATCAGGCTCTTTAAAATCGGTGTCTGCCTGATCTGCGCGATGAGAGAGGTAAGCGCGTCGGTAGGGCCCTTGCAGAACTCGCTCAAATTTTCCGCCTCCCTCAAATAAATTTGCGTATTTGCTGTCCATAATGTCGTGATCATCATGACTGCCGCCTTTTCGCACCCAGACCCATAGTACGTTGCCAATATCCAGCCCCTGATTTTGCCAACGGTAGTTAAAGTTCCAGGCCGCTTTGAAGCCAGACATTCTGTCTCCGGCTTTAAATGTAGCCGGGTCGAAAGGTCTACCTGCTTTGTAGTTGCTAATAACGCCGTCGTCACTCAGTGTGGCCTGGTTATTATTGGCTGCCGTGGCATCCAAATAGATTTTCGCTGGGGTAAAGTCAGATTTACCGCGTATTTTAACTTCCATGCCCGGAAAGAACATTTCGTCCTGGTAGCCAGGGGGAACAAAGGCGCGGATTTTTTCTATGTCATCAAAGCTGATCGTATCGCCTTCGGAAAAAGTTACTTCCGCACTTTGGTTGGCTTCAAACCACTTTAAAAAATCTTCTGGTGTTTGAGCCTGCGCCTGCCCTATACCGCAGGCTAGAACTCCAACCGTAAGCGCTTTACAAATTCCTGCTAATTTATTAGTCATTATCCCAACCCCTGAATCAATCGTCATGATCAAAATGTGCTTCTTGTGCCCGGATCAGCTGTGCCGAAGCCAGATTTTTAGAACTGATACCGAATGCTTACGAATACCTCATCAGTATCGCGAAGCGCTCCGATGCCTTCTCTTGCGAAGCCAAAAACACTGTGCTGTGCATAATTCCCATCAAGCGTAAATGACGTGAAGGGGCCGACATCGTGTTTCGTGCGATCACCACCCCAGATGGAATAGGTGCCGGCCTTGATGGACCAATTATTATTAATTAGAAATTCGGCAGTAAGACCGGTTACCCACGAATCAGATTCTTCTTCCCATACAATAAATCCGTTGGGGATAAGCTGGTCGCGTAGATATTGAGTCTGAGCAAAAAAGGTGTAAATAAAGTTGTGTTCGCCGACGATGTAACCATCATTCGCACCCTGCTCGTGATCCAGATAATAAGTGTCAAAAATCTGAGCAGACAGGAAGAATGTACGGTTTTTATTTAACCATGGAATAAACGTTGGCCTATCCATTCCCAGAGAGAACCGAATAACATCACTTTCATCTCTCCAGGTAGCTTTGCGAGTGTTTTGTACGGGTTCGTCGGGGGTGTAGGAAGATTCGACACGAAACACGATACCTGTCACCGGCTCAAAATAATCCAGGGACAAACCCAGTGTATGCACCTGGTCGTAGAACATGTTTACCTGGCCGCCAAAGGTGGTTCCCTGTTCATAGAACAACCGTGCGTTATCTTGTGCCAAAGCAGCTATCGCTCCAGCGTCACCATTAGCCGCTGCCGCGGCGATTGCCGCATTAGGCTCCATAACCGCCACAGGAATAGTAAAAGGCAGGGTTAGGTCGCCCACCAAAGCATCATTTCCCAGACCGGGGTCGACCCCAAAGCCCGCGCCTGCGGCTATCACATTAACGTTGGTGAAACCGAAAAGTGGTGTATCCGACCAGCCGTAGTAGTAACTTAATGCTGCCCGCACATCCCCAAGCCGGAATTCGAAGCGCAAACCAAACTCAGTACTCTCCAGATCATTCGAAGGGATTCGTTCCTCTGAAAGACCGACGGGTACGCCAAAGCCCGAGGGCAAACGACCATCGCCGTCAACACAGGTTTGACCTGCTCCGGTGGCGTTGGCTGCAGAAACACAGGGTTCAGGCGAGAAGTAGGTGTTGAAAGAAGCAAAGGTGCCAATCATTTGGCCAAAAGGATGAGACCAACCTTGCGAGGGGTTACCCAGGCCGACGCCCTGGAATCGATCAAAATTCCATACAACCTCCAGGGCCGCGTCGTTAACAAAACCCAGGCTGCCAAATTTGTACTGCGCGCGAGCTATCCATTGGGGAATGCGAATATCTTCGAATTGGTCAAAAAAGAAATGGTAACCAAAATCGACGGGGTTGATGATGTCCTGCATTCTGAAAAAATCAGTTTTACCCCAGACGATCTGTTGCTTTCCAATTCGGAACCACCAGTCTTCGATAACTGCATCTACATAAAGCTCGCGAAAAGGATATAGCTTGCCAGCTGAATCCGTATTGCCCCAGGCGATGCTGCGATGACTGTTATCAACATTGTTACAATTTCTGCAATTCATGTTTTGGGCACCGGTCGGTACCAACAGTGGGAAGCCAGTACCACCGGCAATCACTTCAAATTCGGTGAGTTGCTGAGGAGTCCATACGCCATTGCTCACATTCTTGGACAGACCCCCAGTCAGTAGGCCCGCTCCAAAACCATCGTATCCAATGGGATCACTGGCTCCCGTAAATTCTGTGCCAAGATAATTTGGATTACTAGCATCTCTACCGACTCGGTGATCAGTGAGGCCGCTGTTCCAGTAACCTACGTCGAATTCGGGTCTGATTATGGCCACAAAGGAGAGGCTATCAAAAATACCGCGATCCTCAAATTTGAGGTCCATTTCTAGTTGTCCGCGAATAATGCTTCCCGTGATGTAGTTGTTGTCCATGTTGTAACGGGTTTCATTACGAATAAATCCGGTGGTTGTTAGTTCACCACCAAACAAATTTGTCTCTATTTCCGCGTGAAGCGTACCTACAGAACATAATCCGATTGCGCCAACCAAGCCTAACCATAACTTACTAATGCGACACTTTTTATTTGTTTTCACAGTGAGCCCCCGTGACTTGCGTGCATGATTTACTACAGTTTGAAAAAACATTTCTACTAGCAACTTTCCACGATATGTGTGGTCTTATTGGTGATTTTGTTTTTTGTAGTTCTTCCGTACGTCTCTTTTTACGCCTATTGTCAGAGGGTTGTCAAGCCACAGCGAGTACTAGTATTAGTGGGTTGTCAAGCCTCAGCGACTGGCTCTATGTTCTCGACTTCCTCCTCTTCATGTTCTTTCATAACAAACTTGGGCTTGAATATTCGTATTAGCACCGGCAGTAAAGTGATTGCGCCGATCATATTGCTGAACATCAGCAATGATAGAAGCATTGCCATTTCGCTGTTGAATCGTAATACTGACCCTGGGATCCAGTAGGCGATACCAGCGATCACGGTAATAGCGGTAAACAGTACTGCCGACCCGGTGGTGGTCAACATTTCCCTAATCGCTTCAACCAGAGGTAATTCTCTGACCTCCTCCCGCACTCGATCCATGACATAAATGGCGTAGTCGACGCCGACCCCAATGCCCACCGCAGTAACGGGCAGGGTATTAATGTTCAGGCCAATACCTCTCATGCCCATGTAGGCTCGATTTACCAGTACCGCAAGTGCTAGCACCGCAAAAACTAAGGCTGCTGCGGTGAAAGACCGATAAGTAATCAGAACAGACAGCATTACGACCACCATAATTAACGTGGTTTGTAAAAACTCGGATCGCTCGACTTCCTGGTTCGCCGCCGCTGTTGTACCGATGATTCCTCCGGCAAATTGATATTCAACCCCGTCGAGAGGGTGGGCGGACAGGAAGCTCTTAGCTTCTGAAATAGCAGCTTCTACCGTTGCACCAGTCGCATCTTTGAAAAAAACAACGACGTTGGCCGTCGTCCCCTCAAGGTCCATATATTCGAGAATCACCCCGGGCACAGCTGCACCAGCTTCGTACATGAAAAGAATGTTGCCGACATCACGTTGAGTCGCGGGGATGATGGACCAGCGCGGGTCGTCAAAGTGGTAGAGTCGATTAACTGAACGTACCAGCCCTGGAATTTCCCGCGTGCCGCCGAAAGTATCCAGGTTGGCCATGTGCCGGGCAAATTCCTGCATTACCATCAGCACCTGTGGATCCTTCATCTTATGAGCTTCCTCAGACTCAAAATAAATACTCAGCTGATTAGAACCGGCAAATTTTTCATTTATGCGTTTGGCAGCGAGGTTGTATTCTGAATCCTGGAAAAGGATCGGCGAGCCCGGTTTGCTCTCTCCGACTACGGCGTCTTTGGCATAATAAACGCCGACTATGACCAGAATAGCAACGCCGCCTAAAATGGGGGCTGACGACACCGGAGATACAATAAAATCCGCCACTTTCCCCATGACTTTCGAGGGCAGGTGCTGAGTTTTTGTCGTGTCTACTTTCGGTTTTGGCAGCAAGGATAATAATAGCGGCACCAAAATAACGACGGTGAACAAATTACTCATAGACCAAAAGGCGCAGAAGATTCCGAGCTTTGCAATAATTGGTACCGAAGACACGGCTAACACCAGTAGACCTGCCGCATCGGTGAAAATTGCTATGGAAGCTGGCACCATTAACTCGGACATGGTTGTTTTTACCGCCGCTTGTTGCTCGTCGCCTTTACGCAAGGCGTCCTGGTAGCGCTCTATCATTTGCACGCAGTGACTGGCGGTTCTCGCTGAAATCAGTATGGGCACGACCAGAATTAGCGGATCCAGGTTGAAACCCATCCAGCCGACCAGTCCCAGTCCCCAGATGGCGGACATCCCCGTACCTAACATTGGAATAAATATGCCCGTAAATGTCCTAAAATGCATCCACAGAAGCAAGATCATAATGGTGAGGGTGACTGCAAATATTTCTTTTAGCTCGCTGGCATAATGATATATCCAGCCCTTCAGCATAGGCTCGCCAGTGATATACAGTAAGGTTTCTCCGTCCGCTTCTACCTGTTCTTTTAGCTCCGTCAGCCGGGTAAATATTTTGCTGTAGTCTAGTCGTTCTTCATCGAAACCAGCGAGAATTAAGGCTGCCGTCCCGTCTGTGGAGACATAAGTACCATAGACAATATCGTTACTGAAAATCTCCTCTCGGAGTCGCTTCAGTCCTTGCTCGGTTTCCGGTAATGCCTTGGGAAGCACTGGTTCGGACTTGATCAGGCCGCTATCCGTCGTCCTCACCCGGCGGATTTTTGGGTGGGCGATACTGGCGACCTGATAGTGGTTGATACCCTGAACAACATCCACTTCCTGTGTCAACATTCGTATTTTTTGTAATGTTTTAGCGGTAAAAATATCTCCTTCAACGGCCTCGATCGACATAGTTACGACGTTGGCTCCACCGAATGTTTCCTTCATTCGATTGTAATTTTTAATGTACTCGTGCTGCTGAGGCAGCAAATCCGAAAAACGCGAATAAACTTCTATCTTGGGGAGTGCGGAAGCTAAAATAAGCGATGGAATCAGTATAATAGCCAGCGACAGCAATCTGTGATCAATCATCCAGCTCGCTATTGTCATTGACTTCCTTTGGTTTTTGCCGCTCATTGCGCTTCTCCGCTTGCGATCATCACGTTCAACTTTTCCCATCCGCTATCGCTACTAAAAGATAAAGCGGTCGATCGGCCGCCTAATGCCACCCATGTGTCATTTCCGATATGCACCAGGTTTTTTATCCAGGAGCGCAGGCCCAGTGCGGTTCTATCTGCCATCTTCCATTGTCCATCCTGATAAATGCCGAGGAGCCCAACGGCTCCGGCAATAATGGGCGTATCGCTATTGACAAAGTTGACGCCAAAAACACCTTCTTGACTTACGAGATCTAAATCACTCCAGGTAAGGCCGGTATCTTTACTCATATAGATAACGCCGGCTGCCCCGCCCAGAATGATTGAATTATCGCTGCTTGCACCAGATAGCCAATACAGTTGTCCGGGTTCTTCACGAGTAATTTCGCCGTTTCTTCGTACCCATTGCTGACCCTTGTCGTAACTCTGAAGAATTAATCCGAACTCTCCAGCAATGGTTAACACTTCGGGTTGCGCGATCACTACATTCCAGGCCACATCGCCGCCTCGATAGGGTGGCCCCGGATTAAAGTTGAAACCGATGCTGGCCGGCCCCTTGTCGTCCAGAGCATTGCGAATAATTAAACGACCTTCTTCAACATCTATTTCAAAATCTTCCCCCAGTACTACCTGTTTGCCATTAACCTGCGCCGAGAAGACCACAGAGCTTAGATCGATATTGGATGCGCCTAGATACCAGACCCCCGGCTCTCGAGAAGGTAAATCAAGCGATGGTTGCTCAACGGATTCAATGATTAGATGGCTCCACTCGTGACCGCCATCGGAGGATTGCGCCATTAATCCCCGGCCCCCACTGGCCCAAATAAATTCAGGGCCAACATAGATATCTAAAATAGGTTCATCGTAATCGGATAAGCCGGCCAGTTTTTCAAGCTTACTGTTTTGATAGCGAAAAATATTGCCTTTGGAGGAGCCGACTAATACGCCTTCATCTGGCGCCACTGCCGCTACCAAAAAATCTTCTTTTATGCCGGTTTCTATAATTTGAGACTCCAGGCCTCCGTCTACTACTAGTAACTTTCCCACCACGCCTGATTTGCCACAGAAAAAAAGCTCCTGGTTTGCTGGTAAATAGATCGCGCTAAGCATATCGACTGTTTGAGTAAACCGTATTTGCTTTGCCGTATCGGTCGGTGAAGAAGCTAGTGTAGAAGTGGTGATTTCGGAAAGGACAAAGATAAGTGTCAGAATAGATCGCCAGGGAAACCCGAACGTATAAAAATCGCTGGGGCGCCGAAGAGGTGATTTGAATTTGTGTAACAATCGTTTAGCGAGATGTGCGTAGGTAGCCTTGCGAGAATGAATACTCATTTACGACTCCATAATAGCGATCAACATTTAAACAAAGCGCCCGGAAAGGAAAACTTATCTTTAATGGTCGCATTTATGCAACATGAACGTCTAAAGTCAAGTTATTAAGGATGCTAAATCCGTTATTATAAAGCGAGCCTGGATTCACACTGCCAGGTGTTAGTTATTAGTCAACTTTCACGCAAGGTCTTTATTGTTGTAGCTCTCTTTACGGGCCATCTCGACCAGAGCAAACAAATCAGATTCTTCACGATCGCCCTCCATTGCCTGATCCAGATAATGATGCAATGTTTCGGCCAGAGGTAACTGGAGCCCCGCGTGCTCTGCACTTTGTAGCACCGCTTTAATATCTTTGTGAACCAGTTTAAGCGTGCCCTGATTCTGATCGAAGTTACCTTGTTTAGCCAGGGGCATCAGGAAGTCGATCAGATGCCGGGGTGCGACACAATCCTTGAGCACGTTTAACACGGTTTCGGCGCTCAGTTCATTGCGCTCGGCCAGGGTGATGGCCTCGGCAAGCCCGGTCAATGTTGCTACCAGGGTGAGTTGGTGGCAGAGCTTCAAGAGCTGTCCGTTACCGCTTTTACCGAGATAGTGAATTTTATCGCTAAAGCTCTCCATGACAGGGCGGACGCGCATAAAGGCCTCCTGCTGACCGCCAACCATCATCGCTAGCTCTCCGATATCCGCCCAGGGTGTCGAGCCACTAATAGGGGCATCGAGAAAGTGCTGGCCATTTCGCTCTACCTGCTCGGCGATTTCACGGCTTTGAGTATTGGATGTGGTGCCCAGGTCGATAATAATACCGTCGCTGTTCATGTGGCTGAGCAGGCCGTCGGGTGCACAGATGACCTGTTCTGTCAGATCTCCCGTGGAAACACTCACAAAAATAATTTCTTTATCCCTGGCCAGGTTCGCAATATTGCTGGCCGGTGTTGCCCCCAGGGCTTCTGCTGCCTGGATAGCTTCGTGATTGAGGTCGTACACCTGCAGTGAGAAATTTGCGCCGAGTATTCTTTTTACAATCGCCTGGCCCATCGCGCCCAGGCCAACAAAACCTATCTTAAGATCGCTCATGATTTGGTGTGCTCGTGTTAGGGAGTTAACCCGGTGGATGAATGAGGTGTGCTGGGTAAAGCAATGTTGGGTAAACCGATGCTGGGTAGACCAATGCTGGGTAGACCAATGCTGGGTAGACCAATGCTGGATATTGCGTTCAGTAGGATACGATACTTAAGTTGTCGTATAGTTTTTGTTTATAGTACAATCTTTTGTTCATGGTGCAATGCTTTGGTTTTTTGCTTTGCTATCAGTCTGGGCGAACTGCTCTAAGGTCCTGGGTGCTTGTAGCATCGAAGATTCGGTCGTTTAGAGTGTCTAAAATGAGAAAAAGGGTGAGCTTCTTATGAAGGTATTAGCGTTTGAACAACTGGCTTATCGGCATTTTGCCGATGATTTTGCACAAAAATATAACTCGGTCGTGGATACGCCGTATCACAAGCTGGTCGACCGGGATCTGATGCATCAGGATCACGTCGATTTCCTTGATGAGATGCTGTTTGCCGCGCGCATGGGCTTTGATGGCCTGGCAACCACCGAACACAGTCAGGCTGCCTACGATGTATTGCCTAATCCCAATTTGCAGATGTCCGCTCTGGCCTATGCCACCGAGCAGGAGAAGCTGGATGTAGCTCTGGCCGTGCTGGGCCGCTCTTTGGGTAAATCTCGCGAGCCGATTCGTATTGCAGAAGAATATGCGGCGATTGATCAAATCAGCGGCGGTCGCCTGGTGGCCGGTTTTCCGGTTGCCCTAAGCTACGATGCTTCACAAAATGCCGGGCATCCGCCCATCGAAACCCGGGAGCGCTACGAGGACAATCGTCGTCTCATCGAGCGAGCCTGGGCTGCTAAAGAGCCTTTTGCCTGGAACAGCAAGTACAACCGTTACCCCAATGTGAACCCCTGGCCGCGCCCCTATCAGGAAAAGCCGCCTATCTGGTCGCCGTCCATTGGTACGCCGAGCAGTTTGGCTCGAATTCTCAACGACGATGACGTCTTCCTCTACCTGAGCTGGTTCGGCCCCAAATATACTGGCCCCCGTATTTTTGATCGCTACTGGGATCTGGCTACTGAAATGGGTAAGGAAGCAAACCCTTACCGCCTGGCCTTTGTACAGGGCGTTGTGGTGGGTGAAACCGATGAAATCGCCCACAAAGAATATGGTCCACACGTTGAAAGGGGTTACCAGCAAGGTCTGGGCTCGGTGCCCTTATCCGGGCTGGGCTTACCGGGTTATGTTGATATCAATGGTGTCGAAGCCATGGTGAAAGACCCGGGCGATTTTGGCATTGTTCCCAAAATGAAAACCATCAAATACTCCGAACTGGTGGATGCTCAGTGCGTCATCGCGGGCAGCCCCGCCACAGTGACCGAGCAGCTGGTGGAAATGATACGCCGCTTCCGCATTGGTAATTTAATCTTGATGGTGCAGATGGGCTCCATGCCCAAAGAGCTGGTTAAGAAAAACATTACGCTGCTCTCCGAACAGGTACTGCCTACCCTGCGTAAAGAATGGCAGGACGATAACTACGAACATCGTTGGTGGCCCACTGGCGCTAATAAAGCTGAGAAGGGGGAGTAAACATGAGCACTAATGATATTAAAGGCCCCGAGCGCACAGAAATTCTTGATGTTCACAATGGGCGCATTAAGCTCCAGGTAAAAATAGCCGGTTCCGGCCCAGCCCTGGTGTACTTTCATCCCGCCGCAGGTTTGCACTGGGATGATTTTCTCGATCAGCTGGCCGAAACCCATACCGTTTACGCGCCAGAGTTACCCGGTACGTCACCCGGTGATCCCTACGCCATTAAAGCGGTCGATAGTTTTGCAGACCTGCTGCTGATTTATGAAGAAGCGATTCATTTATTAGGTTTAGACAAGCCCATCGCCGTTGGCCAATCCCTGGGTGGCATGATTGCCGTTGATCTTGCGGCGCACTTCCGCGATCTGTTCAGCCGGATGGTATTACTCGCGCCCGGTGGTTTGTGGCAAGAAGACCTGCCCTACAAATTACTGGAGCTGTACGCGGCCGCGCCGGAAGAAATCCCCGGTTATTTGTTCTACGATTTCAGCTTGCCCCGTGCGCAGGCGATGTTGGCCATGCCAGAAAACCCTGAACTAATTCCCAAACACATTGCCGCCAGCGTTTGGGCCTTGGGTTGTTCCGGTAAATTTCTATGGCCCTTTGCCGAACACGGCTTATCCAAACGTATCCATCGTATTACCACGCCCACTTTAGTGGTGTGGGGTAAAAACGATGTGCTGGTGCCGGTTGGCTACGCCGAACTGTTTAAGCAGGGCATTCAAAACTGTCAGCTCGAAGTATTCGATAACTGTGGCCATATTCCTCAGATTGAAAAATTTGAAGAAACCACCAAACTGGTTAAGGATTTTATCGCCTAGGGTTTTATAGTTATTGCTTAATCAGGTAGGAAATTAAAAAGGACTAAGCCATGGCTTGGTCTTTTTTTTGTTTTTGAGGTTTATATTGATTTATTACGTGCTCGGGGCCGGCCACAGTCCGCGAGGGAGAATTGTAGTCCTGAGCGTATAGACTTGAGCGATAAGTAGTGAGAAATACAGCTGAAAACGCAGAATCACGAGCCAGTGGCTCTATAGTTTACTGTTAGTTGTACTAAACCTAAAGGTCATACTCCGTGCACGCGCATATTAAAGCATTAGAATACGCCTATAAAACAGATGCATTTACTAGGTCTGAAGCTGAAGACGCTCTAGGGCTGTCTACTAATAAATTCGACAGAATAGTTGCTGGTTCAGTTGCTCATCACGCTCCGGGACAACCTGAAGGAATAGGCCCTGAAGATGTAAAATGGTCAATGAACAGTGAAGCTTTAATGAACTACATTGAATATATAGAGCTTCAGGAAGCCCGACAATCATCAGCTGAAGCGAAAAAACTTTCTATTATAGCTATTGGAATAAGCGCTTTCTTAGCGCTTTCTTCAATATGTGTCAGCATATATCAACTAACATCAACTCAAATAGTGGAGGTTGAAAGTTACGCTCCACTATCAAGCGGAGTTGATATCCTGAATGACAGAACAAAAATTACCAATGAAATATTACAGGATATAAATAGCAAAACAGTAGTGCCAGTAATATCAACTAACAAACCATTCAAAGCGACGCCAAAAGACGGCGCTGATCTTGTACCACTTTCGTGGACGATTAATTTCGTCAACGAGAGAGGTCCAGCATGGGACACACCAAGAAGAGAAACTACGACCGTTACACCCTGGCCTACAAACTTCAGGCCGTTAAGTTAGCTAATCACCCTGACGTTATGTCCAAAGACGTGGCAGAATCACTCGGCATTCATCCAGTCATGCTGTATCGCTGGCAGATGGAAAAC
>JQIA01001001.1_pt1 | contig 15082 bp, 11 predicted proteins | sample 811431 | NCBI WGS metagenome assembly JQIA01 (sample SAMN02998118, study PRJNA258478) | marine sediment metagenome | biome: marine; feature: seafloor; material: sediment; isolation source: oil-polluted sediment collected from 3 locations (0.5 km, 0.7 km and 0.9 km)... | place: USA: Gulf of Mexico ... | reverse complement strand
AATCAATGGTATACTAAGTTTTTTACTTTTTGCAGGCGCGCTACATGTTAATATTGGAGCACTTGCGAAAGAAAAAAAATCAATTTTTCTATTTGCAACATTGGGGGTTTTGATCTCTACATTTTTGGTAGGTGGTTTCGTGTTTCTTTGTGCACAATTGATTGGTATAGAATTCTCGTTTTTACATGCGTTATTATTTGGTGCTTTAATATCACCAACTGATCCAATCGCTGTTATGTCCATTTTAAAAGAAGCAAATATTTCTAAAAGTTTGGGTATAAAAATTGAAGGAGAATCTTTGTTCAATGATGGGATAGGTGTCGTTGTTTTTTCTGGTATTTTATTAATTACTACTGCAACAGGAGAGCATAATACTGCAGAAATTGGTGTGGAAATTGGAACTTTATTTTTAGAGGAAGTAATAGGTGGATTAGTCTATGGATTGATTATTGGTTTTTTAGGATTAAAATGTGTCCAATCATTAAAAGATAATCCACAATTAGCAGTAATGATCACCTTGGCTGTGGTAATGGGAGGAACTGCTGGAGCGTTTATGTTACATATATCAGCACCATTGGCGATGGTTGTAGCAGGTTTATTAATTGGCAACAAAATAAATGTAAATGAGGATAAAAACCCTGTTCAAAAGGCAATCAATTCATTTTGGGAAATATTAGACGATGTTTTTAACGGTGTTTTGTTTGTACTTATAGGGCTTGCTATTCATTTATTAAACTTTAATTCTGAGTATATTATATTAGGAGTTCTGGCAATTTTTATTGTGCTTTTTGCAAGGTTTATTTCTGTATTATTACCGTATTCATTATTAAAGCATGAAGAGAAAAAACCAATTAAGACAATTGCTATTTTAACGTGGGGAGGATTACGAGGTGGAATTTCTATTGCATTAGCTTTAAGTTTAAGCAAAGATCTTTCCGGAGATTTAATACTTCATGTAACGTATATTATTGTGTTATTTTCAATTATTGTACAAGGTTTAAGTATTGGGAAAGTTGTAAAAAAGTTATATAATTAGGCTGCTTAACACATTCAATGAAGACTAGAAAGTTTCAATATTTTATAATTACTTTATTTATCACAAATTCTTGTTTTTCTCAGTTAAATGATTTGGTTAAAGTGGATTTTACAAAAATCCCAAAAAACAGATCAGAGATAGAATACACAAGAACCAAAGCTTTATTTAATTATCCTATAAAACTAAAAAAAGAAAAGGAATATTTGTTTTTAGGATTCGATTATAACCATTTTAATTTAAGAATGGAACGTGATGATCTTCTTTTTAATAAAGAAGAACTTAACGATTTTCAATCACTTGATTTAAATATAGGATATACAAAACCATTAAAAAATGATTGGCGTTTAGGAATGAGGTTATCACCTGGTTTTAGTACCAATTTAAGGGCAAAAAAGTTATCTTTTGAAGACATGATATTATCTGGAATCGTCGTATTTATAAAGGATAAAAGAAAGAGTCTAGATGTTAAAAAACCTTGGCGATTTATAATCGGGACTTCTTACTCTGGAAATCGTGGGTTTTCTTTTCCATTACCATTTATTAGTTATTATAGAAAGTTTCATTCCAAATTTTCTTTTAATGTTGGAATTCCGAAAACAAGTTTTCAGTATCACGCTTCTAACTCGCATAAGTTTAAATTATATGCTGAGCTTGATGGTTTTACCGCTAACTTACAACGAGGTGTTCTTATTGAAAATTCTGTAGCAGCAGAAAGTATTAATATGTCATTATTAATAAGTGGATTGCAATATGAATTTCATATCACCAATCACTTTCAATTTTATGCAAGGTCTTCCTATATTTTTAGTAATTCTGTGAATTTAAGAGATAAGGATAATATTTTAGAAATAGATACCTCTAACTCTTTATATTTAAGAAAAGGAATTCGATTCAAGATTTAAGATTAATGTTAAGTACAAAGTATTATTATAACACCTATTTTAGATCTAGATATTTATTAAAAATAATATTAGATTTACAATTAAGAAATAATATAAAATCTAGACTATTAGATGCTAGTCTAAAAAACAAATATGTTGAAAAACTCTCTTGAGCATCTTCTCAACAGATTATATAAAACTTTATTATGAGTGATAAATTAAAAGAAAAAGCAGCGAATAAATATTTAATGGAAGAATTAAATATAGATAAAGATGCATTAAAACAGCTCAAAAAGAAATTAGCTAAAGTTGCACCACGTTCAGAAAGAGGTGTAGAAACGTTATTTAGATTACTATCAAAAAATCAGTACACTCTAAATACAATGATAGATACTAAATCGAATATTTTAATATCTATAAATGCTTTAATTTTGTCATTAATTCTGGGAACTGTAATGAGTCAGTTAAGTAATGACCCACATCTTATTTATCCAATTATAATGATATTGTTTACAAATTTGATTTCAATAACATTTGCAGTATTTGCTACTCGACCAGAATTAATTCATGGAAATAACGAGAAAACTAAAAACCTAATGTTTTATGGTAATTTTCAAGATATGGACGAAGATGAGTATGTAAGTAATATTACAAACTTAATGAATGAAGGTGATGAGTTATATAAAACCATTGCTAAAGATACATATCACTTAGGAAAAACAATTGATCGTAAATTTAAATTACTTCGTAAATCTTTTAATATTTTCTTAATCGGAATTATTTTATCTGTAATAGCTTTTGTTGCTTGTCATGCTTTATTTGGTGGATTGATTTAGTATTAATTTTTTAAATAAGCCTACTTCACTGCTTTTATTGTTTCTGGAAATGGGTATTTATAATTGAAATTCACAAGTGTTCTCAATACTTAAAAGTATAAAAAAACTAAAAAGCCCCATTTGTCTATAAACAAATGGGGCTTTTTAGTTTTTTGTTTGCTATTGTTTTTCAAATACAAGTGCTTCTCTATATTCTCCAACAAAATTACCGTTCTCTCTATAAAACACCATTCTATCTTCAGTTAATTCTGCTAATTTATACCATCTAGAAGATGATCCCATAGCGGTTTGTTCAGTATTTACATAACCTCGATTAGATTGAAAGAATATTGTTTTATCACCATCAGAATCAGAAATTTCGAAATAACTGATTTTAGAAGAAAATAATTCTATGTCTGCTGTAAAAATACCATCAGAATTTCTACCAAAACATTTAGATTCTCCTAAAACTATTTCAACATCTTCAGTATCTTTTGAAAATGTATAAATGTCATCTGATAAACAAGGAGTTTCTACTTCTAATGAGTATTGAGGGTTGTGAAATATATTTATATACTCGGTGATTTTCCATGATTTCTGACTTCCTCCATGAATAGTTTCTAAACTAGTTTCATTAAATAAAGGAATTCTTGTTTTCCCCATGTAATCATCATCACTAGAATCACAGTTAGAAAAGGTAAAAGCAAATGATAAACAAATGCATAGTTTAATAAATTGATTTTGAATTTTCATTTTTTTAATTGTTTAGGGATTTGTATATTGTTTTTATAGACTTTAAATTGTATATCAATTTACATGCCATTGTAAATTGATATACCGTTAAAATTAAATCGATTTTATAAATTTTTTAAGTACATTTGAAAACAGAAACACTGTGATTTAATTATGCTATTAAGAAAACGAATGAGTTAAATATTTGTTACTGCATTTTTATAAAATATGTATAAAACCTAAAATTACAGTTATACGTTAGTTTCGTTCATTTATTGAATGGAGGCAGACACATTGCTCTTCCCTCCTACGTCATTCTGTAAAAAGTATTCCATTAGCTTTTTAGAAGCAACTTTTAGTATTCATTTTTAATGAAATAAAAAGAGCACTGTTTTTTATCATAAAACGAGAAAAATATGCTTTTGTATGGTTTATGTATTGACACTTTATTAAATAGTATGGTTTAAAGTATTTAAATTGCAGTAGTTGAAAACAAACAATCTATGAAAAGGTTTATTTTAAAATTCATACATATTAAACAAGAGATAAATGCTTAAAAAAAATAAAATTAAGATCATTAAAACGATTACTTTATCCCTATTTTTTATATTTAGCAGCTTTAATTTAACAGCTCAAACAGTTAGAATAAATGAAGTAGTTTCTTCTAATACTGTTTACACAGATGAAGATGGAGATACGCCTGATTGGTTAGAAATTCATAATTTTGGTAATCAAGATGTTTTAATGAATGGTTGGTCTTTATCTGATGATGTAAATAATCTTACACAATGGATTTTTCCAGATATTACGTTAATCCCTAATGAATATTTACTTTTATGGGCTTCATCAAAAGACCGCAGAGAAATTACCTTTTCTAGAACACTTATAAATCAAGGAGATGAGTTTAAATATTTAATTCCTACTTCAGAACCAAACTCTAATTGGAATACGTCCAATTTTGATGATTCAAATTGGCCTTCTGGTAACTCTGGTTTTGGTTATAATGATGGAGATGATGCTACAATCATTCCAAATGGTACACAATCTATATATCTTAGAAAAACGTTTACAATTAAAGATTTAGCTACTATTTCTTCAATAATTATAGATTTAGATTACGATGATGCTTTTGTTGCCTATATAAATGGAAATGAAGTTGCTAGAGCTAATATTACTGGAACCTCACCAGCTTATAATTCTGGTACAATTACAGATCATGAAGCTGAAATATATACTGGAGGAAAACCTGAAAGATTCATAATATCAGATTTCAATTCATTCTTAACTGAAGGCGAAAATGTGTTAAGTATTCAAGCACATAATATCAGTTCAAATTCATCAGATTTTACGATAATACCTTTCTTATCAGTAGTTTTTTCAACTCCAAACAATTCAGGAATAGTGCCACCTGCAATTTTAAAACTATCAACTACTAATTTTCATACAAATTTTAAAATATCATCAAGTTCAGAAACATTAACTTTAACAAATGCTTCTGGTACTATTGTAGATCAAATAACTGCAGAAAACCTTCCTCAAAATACTTCTATCGGTACCTCTTTAGCTTCTGGAGAAATCGTAAGTTATTTAGAAACTACACCAGGTTCTGAGAATTCTAGTCAAGAATTTTTAGGTAGCGTTCAAAGTAAAGTTGTTTTTTCTCATGAAAGTGGTGTTATAAATTCTGCTATTAGTTTAGTTTTATCTGGTGCTACTTCAGAAGAAGTAATAAGGTATACAATTAATGGAGATACACCCACAGAAACTTCTGCCTTATATACTAGCGCTATTCAAATTGATAAGAATACAACTGTAAAAGCACAAATATTTTTAGAAAATTATTTACCATCGCCTGTATTTACGAATTCATATATACTTAACTCAACTAGTTTAACATTTACTGATAGTAATTTACCAATTGTTATTATCGTAACTGATAATGGTGATGAAATTCTAGATGATTCTCGAATTTTTGGTTCGATGAAAATTATTCAAAGACCAGATGGGGATAGAAATTTTATAAGTGATGCAAATAATGTAGATTATATAGATTATTCAGGTACAATTAATATAGAAATTAGAGGTTCTTCTTCGCAAGCATTGCCAAAAAAACCATACGGATTTACAACTTTATCAGAAGATCGTTTAGATAATGATAATGTAAAATTGTTAGGAATGCCAAAAGAAAACGATTGGCTTTTAAATTCTTTTGCTTTTGATGATAGTATGATGCGTGATTTTATTAGTTATGAAATGGCAAGAGAAATGGGGCAATATGCTGTAAACTTAAAATATTGTGAAGTTATAATTAATGGTGATTACAAAGGTTTGTATGCACTTTCAGAAAAAATAAAAATAGATGGTGCTCGTGTTGATATCGTAAACTTAACAGATACTGAAAATGCAATTCCTGAAGTTACTGGTGGTTATCTGATACAGACTGATAGACCTTCTTCTGAAGCCCCACAAGTTTGGTATAATAATGGTGCAGGATATATTATTGAAAAACCAAATGCGGATGATATAACTTCAACACAATCATCTTATATAGAATCTGTCTTTAGAAATCTAGATCAAACTACAAATAATTCAAATATTACAAGTGGATACCCTTCAGTCATTGATGTACCATCATTTGTAGATTATATGCTAATGTCAGAAATTGCCTCTAATGTAGATGCTTATGCACTTAGTACGTATTATCATAAAGATAGAGGTGGTAAATTAAGAGCAGGACCAGTATGGGATTATAATTTAACGTATGGTAATGATTTATTTGACTTTTTTGGAAATACTTTTGATCGAAGTTTTACAAATGTTTGGCAATTTCAATATAGTAATACAGGTTCTAATATTTGGAGGGATCTTTTTAATAATGCTACTTTTAAATGTTATTTATCTAAACGATTTAATGAAGTTACACAAACTGGGGAAGCTTTAAATTACGAATATGTTTCTAGCTTAATTGACAATACAGCTACATTAATTTATGAAGCTGTAGTTCGTGAAAATGAAAGATGGAATACAATAGATGATTTCTATGAAGAGGTAACAAATATGAAAAGTTGGTTCCAACAAAGAATTACTTGGATGAAAAATAACCTTGGTAGTTTTTCAAATTGCAATAACATATATACACCTTCTTTGGTAATTACTAAAATAAATTACCATCCACAAGAAACAGCTTTGTTTCCAGAAAGTGATGATTTAGAATTTATAGAAATCACAAATACTGGAAATGCAAGCGTAAATCTATCAGGAATATATTTAAAAAAACTTGGTGTATCATATCAATTTTCTATAAATGCTTATATAGCAGCAGGAGCATCTATTTATTTAGTCGCAAATGAAACTACATTTCAAGAAAAGTATGGAGTAACTCCTTTTGATACTTTTATTAGAGATTTATCTAATAAAAGTCAGAATTTAGTTTTAGCAGATGCTTTTGGTAATGTGATTGATCAAGTAGAATATATGGATAAAGCGCCTTGGTCTGAAACTGCGGATGGTGATGGTTTTTATCTAGAACTTATTGATGAAAAATCTGATAATTCTTTAGCGAGTAATTGGAGACCAACTTCTGATGAAACTTTAAGCATTAATACTATAGATATTACCAAAGTTAGCTTTCATGTTTATCCTAATCCTGCAAAAGAAAAGCTGAAGTTTAATGCTTCACTTGCAATACAAAAAATAACGGTTTTTAATCCACTTGGACAGCAGATTAAAGAGTTCAATGTCAATTTTAAGTCAGGAGAAATTAATATTAGTGAATTGAAAACAGGAATGTATTTTTTTAATTTGAAGCTAGAAAATGGAACCAATGTTTCTGCTAAGGTTTTTAAAAAATAAGCATATTCAAAATTTATCGACTTCTTAATTTTTTAAAATTAATTCATTAGTAGGGGTTCAATTTTTAAGGCATTCTATAACTACTTATACATAAACGTTGATTTCAATTTTATTCATTCGTAACCCTTTTCTGTTAAATAAAAAAGATGTTTTATTCTTTTTATTTTGATGGAATGAGTTCTCTACTCTGTTTTTAGACTGTTTTTCTATTTTAGCATTTTTATTGATGAAATACCTATTTTGTAAAAGAAGTGTCTCAGTTTATTTCAGCAATTCTAAGACATGATTTGTATCCTTTTAAAACGGTTATTTATAAACAGAATTAATAACAGAAATTGGTGTTTTTTTCATCAGTATATAGCGCTTATTTTGGTATAAATTTTTACATTTATTCTATCTAAGCAACGGTCTTAGAAAAAATAGTTTTAATCATTTTATATAAAATCAATAATTTAAAAGTAATAAATTATGAAACATTTAATCATCGTATTTTCAGTGCTTTGTATTACAGCAATGTCTTATGGACAATTTAATGTGTCAGTTAGTTCTGGTTACTCAATAGGTAGTGCCGGGATGAAATTGGGCGAAAAAATAAATATATCAGAAACTGAAAACACCTATGGTAGTTATGGTGAAGGTCTAAATTTACAATTAAGAGGAACTTATTTCTTTAATGAAACATTTGGTGTAGATGTAGCATTTGGGTACCTTAATGGTGCAGATCAAACAGTATCGAATGTTAATATACCAGGCACTAAGGTAAATGCTATTGCTAGAGCGCGTGCTTTTGGAGCATCAACTTCTGTAGTATATCGATTTACCAATAATGTTTATGGGCGTTTTGGTGCATTAATAAAAGTAGGTGGTAAAACTGAAGCTGTTGTCTATAAAAAAGAAGTTTTTTCAGATGCCGTAGCTGCGGCTCAAGGATTACCTAGTGGATCTTATTCTGAAACTAATTATATTGAAGATTATCATGGACATTTTCCTTTAGGATTAGTGGCTGCTTTGGGGTATAAGTTCGATTTAAATACTCATTTTTCTCTTTTTGTTGAAGCAGAATATTATGGAATTAGTTTAAAAAGAAAAGATTCTGAAATTACAGAATTCAATACAGATATTGCTTTAGCAGATGGAACAGTTGTTAAGAATTATAATTTAAATGACTTGCCTCCTGGTATTTTTAAAGAGACTACTTATGTTGATGAATTATCACATGTAGATGCAAGTACTGATGGATCAAAAAAATTGTCACAAAAAGTACCTTATTCTTCATTTGGAATTAATTTTGGAATTACTTATCAATTTGACAACTCTAGTCAGAAGTAAAAATCACTTTCATTCTCAAAAGAGCTATAACCAAGATGTGTTATAGCTCTTTTTTTTTATTGATGAAATCTAATTAATTATTGTTTTGATTGTAAACTTAACAAAGTTGTAATTATGTTAAATTGGTTAACTAATGTTTAGAGTATTCATAATAAAGATCAGAAAACAGTTTTAGAAACAGTAAGTAGATTGAAGTAGATTGGGCTTTAAGAATTACATTACAGATTGGTACTCATAAAAACTGATATTATTGAAAGTCAGTTTTTAAAAGGAAAACAAGCAAAATATTTATAAATACTTTAATTTTTAGTATGTTTTAAAAAATTGTATAAATGGTTATATTTGTTCAAAAAAAATAACATGAATTTATATAAGATATCACTAATTTTTATCTTCATTTTACCTTTATCACTTTTGTCTCAAAAAAATCATTTTGAAACTTTTGAGAGTCAGAAATATAGAGATCAATTTAAAACGACGAATATTTTAAATGTTTATACAACAGAAAATCAGTTAAATGTAATTGCTAGAACAAGTAAGTCAAATTTGGTTTTTGAAACTTTTGATGATAAAGCAAAAGGAAAAAAAATACTAACCGTTAAATTAGGAAAGAGAGAAAGTTTTGTTGGTGAACTTTTTTATAACAATCAATTCAGAATTTTCATGGTGGGCAGTCCATCTAAAACAGAGCGAATTTTATATTGTTATACCTATGATATTGAGGGTAATTCTTATGAAAAAGTAACTCTATTTGAATCCATTGTAAAAAAGAAAAGTGCTTTGTTTTCAGGTCAGAATAAAAGACAAACAAATTTTTCTATTTCTCCAAATAAAAAATACATCGCTATTGCAACGGATAATGTAAAAAAGAATTCTAATTCTTATAACATTCATGTTTATGATGCAGAAAACTTAGCCCTTATCTATTCTAAAAGTTATTATTCAAATTTAGAGAAGTATTATAAATCTTCAGATATGGTTGTAGATGATAATGCTACGGTGTATAATGTTGGTAAAGAGTATTTAAAAGGAAAACGTGAACGTAAAAAATCGAAAGCTAACTATTCTTATGTAATTTGTAAAATTGACAAAGACAGCATAAAAATGGGGGTTATTACATTAACAGAAGATGAATATATTCAGAGTTTAAGTCTATCATTTGTGAAAGATAACTTAAGACTTTTAGGGTATTATTCTGAAGATAAGGTTTTCGGAATTAAAGGTGTTAGTTATTTTATGCTAGATAAAAGCAGTTTAAAAGTAGTTGAAAAGAAAAAACAAAAATTACCTCTAAAAGTTTTTGAAGATTTATACGGTTATAGAAATGCAAAAAGTAAAAAAGATTCTGAATTAACTAGTTTCACTCTAGATTATTTATTAGAAGATGAAAAAGGGAATACATATCTAGTTGCTGAAGAATTTTACGTTACACAATCTTATGTTTCTTACGGAATGAATGGTGGTATGTATATAACAACATATCATTATGATGATATTCTAATTACTAAATTAGATGAAAATGGGACTTTAAATTGGGGACGTAGTATTTTTAAACGGGATACAAATCCGTCTTATAATGCATTTCTAAACAATGGGAAATTACATGTACTCTTAAATTCAGGTAAAAATCTTACAGCCAAAAAAGATGGTCGTTTAAAAGTATCTAAAGGTTGGTTTGAATCTAGTTCGTTATATGTTTTTTTATATGATAAAGACGGTAATGTAACGCATGAGAAAATACAAGATAACAAAGGAAAAACGATGTATATACCGTTTAGAGGTAGTTATGCTAAAGGTAAATTTGTAATGTATAATCATTCTAAAAGTAAAAAGCAATTGATGATTCTTGATTGTAAAGAATAATAATTTCATTAAGATTTTTTAAGTTAAATCGATTTCAAGTATCTATTCTTTATCTTTTACTTTAATTGTATATTTGCAGTCATCAAAATAAATAGTTCGTTTAATAGTTACTTCTTTAATTCCTATGCCTTTTAAAAAATTACATTTCGAGATAAAAGAGAAATTAGAATCTCATGAAATAACAACACCTACTCCATTTCAGATCAAAAGTATACCTGTTATAAAAAGTGGTGCTAACATATTTTGTACTGCTCCAAAAGACAGTGGAAAATCAACTACGCTGATATTAACAACGATGCAAAAGTTGAAATGTGAAGAAGTTGGCTCTGCTCCTAGAGCTTTAGTTCTTGTAGAAAATAATGAAAAAGCATCAGAATTATATGACGCCTTTTTACAATATACAAGACATACTTCGTTACGTGTATATGCATGTGATGATAAACAACATATTGAGTTATTGAAATCAGAAATATTTGAAGGTGTAGACATTTTAATTTGTACACCAAAAACAATGGACAAGTTGCTTTTATTAGAAGGTGTAAATACAACTCAATTAAAGATTTTTAATATAGACGACGCTGAATTTTTAGTTGATAATACTTCTTATGCTGCTTTAATGGCAATTACACAAAGTGTTCATAAATGTCAATATGTATTGTATTCAGAAAAAGCGCATCCAATTCTAAAACGTTTTGAGTCTTATTTTATGCAATATGCTAAAAAAGTCACATTTAAATAATTTTACTTTTTAATTGGTTTAATTCTCTAACAGAAACGAAGACATAATGATTCCAAAATTACATTACATATCTCAAGGAGTTTCTCCGAAAGAACACTTAGAAAATATTCAAAAAGCGTGTTCATCTGGTGCAGAATTAGTGCAATTACGTTTGAATAATATATCAGAAAAAAAATATTTAAAATTTGCCAATGAAGCTAGAGAAATAACTTCTCATTTTCAGACAAGGTTAATTTTAAATAATTATTACAAAATAGCAAAAGAAGTAAAAGCGGATGGTGTTCATTTAGAAAACACAGATTTTTGTGCTACAACAGCTTTAGAGCATTTGTATTCTTGGCAAATTATTGGTGTAACAGCGAATACTTTGCAAGATTGTGAAACCTTAATTAGTAAAAAAGTAGACTATATTACTTTAAGCCCTTTTAGAGATTCATTAAGTAAAGACATTACAACAAAAGCCTTGGGCCTAAATGGTTATACTGCAATTATTGAAGTTTTAAAAACAGAGACTCCGATTATTGGAGCTGGAGGAATTACTACAGATGATGTTACTGCTATTTTAGAAACTGGGATTTCTGGAATTAGTGTTTCTAGTCAAATTACTCGAAATTTTGATAGTATCAAATTGTTTAACAAATTACTAAGTGCTTCATCAATAGATGAACAACGTCACACGTTTTAAAATGAAAACTGTTTTAAATTGATAAAAGATACATCGTATTTTACGTATTTAAATCAATATTTACAATCAATTAAAAATCTAGTTTTATAATTATAGAGTTCCTTTAAACCACAAAATCATGAATATTAAACATCTCTTATACGATTATTTAGTAAAAGCAGGAATGTCTGCTATATCTGCTGAATACGTAAATATGTTTATTTTATTAGTAGCATTATTAATTTTGGCATATTTGGTTGATTTTTTAGCTAAAAAAATTATAGTTGAACTATTTACTCGATTCTCTGTTAAATCTAAAACTAATTTTGACGATTTAATGGTGAAAAATAAAGCACCTAGAAACATCGCTCATATCTTTCCGTTAATCTTAGGTTTAGAGCTGATTCCTGTAGTATTTATTGACTTTCCTTATTTTGAAAATATTATAGAAAAAGGATTACAAGTTTTTACAATTATTCTAGTACTTTGGATTGTTCGTAGCCTTTTAAACACCCTTAAAGATTACTTTAAAACGTTACCAGGTTTAAAAGACAAACCCATAGATAGTTATATTCAGGTTTTTATGATATTTGCGTGGGTATTTGGTGTATTATCTGCCTTTGCGATTATTACAGGTATCGAATTCATTGAGTTTATTACTACGATTGGTGCAGCTTCTGCCGTTATTATTTTAGTTTTTAAAGATACCATTCTTGGTTTTGTTGCTAGTATTCAGGTTTCTATAAATGATATGGTACGTATTGGAGACTGGATTACGTTTGAAAAATATGGTGCAGATGGTGATGTTACAGAGATTAATTTGTCTACTGTAAAAGTGCAAAATTTTGATAAAACGATCACAACAATTCCTACGTATGCCTTAATTTCTGATTCATTTAAAAACTGGAGAGGTATGGAAAATTCTAATGGAAGACGTATAAAGAGGGCTTTACATATTAATTTAGACAGCATCCATTATTTATCTGTAAGTGAGGTAGATAGTCTAAAGAAAATACAATCTATTTCTTCTTATTTAGAAACACGCCAATCTGATATTGACGCATATAATACAAAGAATAACATCAATAAAGAGTTACTTTTAAATGGTAGAAATCTTACCAACATCGGTGTCTTTAGAAAGTACATTGAAACGTATATAGAAAATCATTCTGGCACTAATAAAGAAATGATGATTATGGTACGTCAACTAGAACCTGGTACACAAGGTATTCCTTTAGAAATTTATACTTTTAGCAGTGATAAACGTTGGCAAAATTACGAATACATCATGGCAGATATATTTGATCATATTATTGCCGCTGTACCCTACTTTAATTTAGAAATTTTCGAATTACCAAGTAATTCAAGTTTCATGAATTCTCAACGATAAACCAAAAAAAATAGTATTATTTTTTTTTACCTCTTTTAACCATTTCAATATTGAACCTCAAAAATTTTAATTGTTTTATCCTTAGAAGGTGTTGCTATTAATTTTCTATTAGAACTTACCCCAATACCTAAACCTAAGTCGTCTGTATGACTTGTTAGAGTTTGCAATACTTTTTCATTTTTAACATCCCACAAAGTGGCATTTATTGGTTTTGTATAACCTGTAAACTCAAAATGATATTCTAAAAACTCGCCTAATATTTTTTTATCTGTACCTCCTGCCAAAACGCTATTATTATCTATAAAAACTACGGAATGTAATGCTTCATTTTCTCCTTTTAAAGTATGTAATAATTCCCAAGTTTCAGTATCCCAAATTTTAATAGATTTATCATCACCAGCACTCGCTAATAATTTTCCATTCGGACTAAAATCCATTGATAAAGGAACCATTGAATGACCAATAAGACTCTTCATCAATTTACCTTTTTTTAAATCATATATTCTGATGACATTATCACTCCCAGATGACAGTAATAACTCTCCGGATGGATTAAATAACACTTCCCAAATATTATGCTCTGCATCCTTAAAATTATAAATTAATTTACCAGTATTTACTTCCCAAACTGAGACTGTATCATCATTTCCACCAGTAGCAATTAATTCGCCATTTGGGCTATAACTTACAGACCACAATGAATCTTTATTACCTTCTAAAACTCGAATTAATTGTCCAGATTCAACGCTCCAAATCCTTACTTTTCCATCATGTGATACTGTACAAACATTTAATCCATTTGGATTGAAATCAACTGCAGGTACTCCATATGTATGAGGTAAATTGTATATAACTTTTCCTGTAACTCTAGACCAAATTTTCGCATGATTTTCCATTCCTCCACTTACCATAAGAGAATCATTTGGTCCAAATTTCACATCCCACACATCATCTTCATGATGTGTGAATGTGTTTTTTAACTTCAGATAATTGGCGGCTACTAGTTCTGGTTGTTTAAATAACTGAGAATACACAAAATATATGAAACCCAAAATTGATACTAATAGTAAAATTCTTCCTTTTTTCATTTTATTTAATGTTACCTAATTTCTGAATCATTGCTTTTGTTGATTTTAAATTTGGATCTAATTCCAATGCTTTTTTATAGGATTTTAAAGCATTTTTTTTGTCCCGTTTTGTAAAATAAGCTTCGCCTAAACTGTCCCAAGTATTAGCATCATTCGGAAACAATTTCGTGTTTTCTTTAAAAACAACAATAGCATTATCAATTGATTTTTCTTGTAAAAAAGTGTAACCAACTTTATTTAAAATATTTATTTTATTATTAGTTATGGTTTTATCAATAGCATCTATATATGCCTTTACAAAAGCATTTCTTTCACTAGTTTTAATATTTGGTTGTACACCTTTTCCTTCCCAGTTCGTTTTTGTTACTGGATGTATGGATTCAATATACGGAATAGAAATTGTAAATTCATTATTTAAATTTACTCGTTTCGTTCTATTAGCACCACCTTTTGTGATCTCGCCAACCACAATTGCCTTTTCTAAATGTTTTAAAGTATACGTAAATGCTTCTGCGGCAGAAAACGTGTTCTTACTCGTTAAAATATAAACAGGTTTGTTTGTACTTCTTTTTCCTTTTAATGTCGCAAATGAATACAGTTGTGTTTTTGTATCCGTTTTTCTTTCGTAGAAATTACTTAATAAAACAGTTTCTTCTTTTAAGAAATAACTAGCTAATAGTTGCATCATGCTAG
>JQIA01001000.1_pt1 | contig 15083 bp, 12 predicted proteins | sample 811431 | NCBI WGS metagenome assembly JQIA01 (sample SAMN02998118, study PRJNA258478) | marine sediment metagenome | biome: marine; feature: seafloor; material: sediment; isolation source: oil-polluted sediment collected from 3 locations (0.5 km, 0.7 km and 0.9 km)... | place: USA: Gulf of Mexico ... | reverse complement strand
TTTATCGTTGGTTATATTATCGATCGCACCAATTATCGCTGCAGTAGTCGGCTATGCCGGTAAACGATTTCGCGGCATAAGCAGCCGGATTCAAAATTCGATGGGTGATGTCACACAGGTTTCTACTGAAGCGGTGAGCGGCTATCGCGAAGTACGTATTTTTAGTGGTGCGGAAATTGAAAAAAATCGATTCAAAAAAATCAGCAATTACACACGTCAACAAATGATGAAGATGGAGGCCACAGTTGCAGTAAGTTCGCCTTTAATTCAATTGATCACCGCCGTTGCAATGGCTGTTTTGGTTTGGCTGGCGCTGTCACCGGAGATGATCGGCGAAATGACTCCCGGTGCATTTATCGCATTTATTACCGCTGCAAGTATGCTGCCCAAACCCTTAAAGCAACTATCTGATATCAATGCAAAATTACAGCGAGGCCTGGCCGCCGCCATAGACATATTTCAGCAATTGGATCAGCAGGACGAAAACGATACCGGGCAGTTAACACTTGAAAGGACTGCGGGCCGGCTTGAATTCGTTAACCTTAATTTTTCCTACACATCAGGAAAGCCCGTTCTCAAAGGCATAAACCTTACAATAGAAGCTGGACAAACAGTTGCACTGGTCGGTACTTCTGGCAGTGGTAAATCAACTCTGGCCAATTTGATTCCTCGTTTCTACGAAGTGCAATCCGGTCAGATTTTACTGGACGGTGTGCCAATCGATGCGTTTAAACTAACTGATCTACGCAATCAAATTGCGTTGGTAAGCCAGCAGGTCACTCTCTTTAATGACAGTGTTCAAAACAACATCGCCTACGGCGGTTTGGCCGGCGCATCCTTGTCTCAGGTTAAAGAAGCTGCAGAAGCCGCAAATGCATTAGAATTTATTGAGCGATTACCCGATGGTTTTGATACTCAGGTTGGGGATGATGGCGTGTTGCTTTCCGGTGGTCAGCGCCAGCGTATGGCTATTGCTCGCTCATTGTTAAAGAATGCACCCATTCTGATTTTGGACGAAGCGACATCAGCACTTGATACAGAATCTGAAAAGAATATTCAGCAGGCTTTAGAAAGGGTTATGGCGAATCGTACTACTCTGGTTATCGCACATCGCCTTTCGACTATTGAAAAAGCCGACAAAATCGTTGTTATGGACCATGGTGAAATTATTGAATCTGGTACCCATAGCGAGCTACTAGAGAAAGATGGTCGCTATGCAACCCTGTACAAAATGCAATTTACCGATGAACCGGGCGAAGCGGTGAAATCAGAAAGTTCAGAACAAGCGAATACCAGTCAACAGCCTTTAAAGCAATCAGATTAGAGCTGAGTTGTGGAGTTTATCACCCGCGCCTGGTATGAAAAGAAAAAGTGGATTCTGATTTTTTATCCACTTTCAGTACTGTACCGTTTTCTTTCTAGCGTACGTAAAAACCAGTATTTGTCGGGCTCAAAACCTGTTTGGCATGCACCAGTTCCCGTAATTATTGTCGGTAATATTTCAATTGGTGGAAGTGGAAAAACTCCTCTCGCACTAACGCTGATCAAACACCTCAAAAACAAGGGTTACAACCCCGGTATTGTTAGCCGAGGTTATGGTGCGGCAACCCGCGATTTTCCCCGTGCGGTGAATGCAACCGATAACCCTGTTGAAGTTGGAGATGAACCACTACTACTCGCTCAGCGTGGCGACTGTCCTGTTGTGATTGATCCCGATAGAGTGTCCGCAGCAAAATTCCTATTAGAGCAATTCGATTGCGACATTATTATCAGCGATGATGGTATGCAACATTATGCGCTGGGCCGCGATATTGAAATTGCTGTAGTGGATGCAGCCAGAAGATTTGGCAATGAATTGTGTTTACCCGCTGGTCCACTGCGAGAGCCGGTCAAACGATTGGATCAAGTCGATTTTATCGTCTATAACGGCGAGCTACCGACTAAAGAATTCAGTAATCAATCCCAATCTTTTTCGATGCAGTTGGTACCAGATCAATTTGTTCCATTAAGCGGAGAGATTCCTGTGGCGATGGATAGCTGGAGTGAATCAACAACGGTTGAAGCAGTCGCTGGTATTGGCAATCCTACGCGTTTTTTTTCAACCTTAAGAACATTAGGTTTTTCCGTAAACGAAAATCCATTCCCTGATCACCATCAGTTTTCAGCTAGCGATTTCTCTGAGTTTTCAAATTCACCCACCATCATGACGGAAAAAGATGCTGTAAAATGTGAACATAGCTGGATAAAAAATGGCTGGTTTCTTCAGGTGACGGGACAATTGGATGATTTGTTCTTTTCTCAGCTAGATACAAAGATCGAAGAACTTTCCAAAAACCTATAGCTTGACGAAGTTCAGTTAAGCTCGAATGAACCTGTTGATATTCAATATCACTCTTACAAACCTATTTAAAGCCCGTACTGGAGCTTAGTTATGGCATTCCATGTTGTTATCCCCGCGCGATATGCTTCAAGCCGCCTTCCCGGGAAACCGCTAATTGATATTGGCGGAAAAACCATGATTCAACATGTTTACGAGCGTGCACAATTAAGCCAGGCTAGATCAATAGTGATCGCCACTGACGATGAGCGCGTCGCAGACGTTGCAGCGGGGTTCGGAGCAAAGGTTTGTATTACTTCGATTGACCATCTTTCTGGAACAGATCGAATTCAGGAAGCGGTTAGCCAAATGGGTTTGAGTGCTGATGAAATTGTCGTGAACGTGCAGGGCGATGAGCCATTGATCCCTCCTGCAGTAATTGACCAGGTTGCGAATAATCTTGCGGATAATCCCAGCGCGGATATGTCTACACTCAGTATCGAAATCACTGACATTGAAGAATTGATGGATCCTAATGCGGTAAAAGTGGTGTCTGATATTAATCAGTACGCGCTCTATTTCAGTCGCGCACCTATTCCTTATGCTCGGGATCAATTTGCTATCAATGCGGCCTCACCGGACGGGGGGATATTACCCAAGGCCAACTACCAGAGACACATCGGAATTTATGGCTATAGGGTTGGTTTTTTGAATCAGTTTATCCATTGGCCCGCTGCTGAAATCGAGCTAGCGGAGTCACTCGAGCAGCTTCGAGCGCTTTCAAATGGAAAAAGAATCTATGTCGAACAAGCTTGCGAAGTACCTCCTGCAGGTATCGATACCCCGGAAGATGCAGAGCGGGTTCGTAAAATATTTTCGGCAGGTGTGAGCTAAAAAGGATATTGAAGGGGTTCGCTGCTACTAAAACCGATCAGCAGTAGCTATGACTTACTAGCGATTTTCACCACAACACGGCCAACCATTTGCCCGTTTAGAATACGATCAATATAGGCGGGTAATTCATCCATTGTGATTTCAGTGGCGAGCCGTTCCAGAGGTAGATCATCGCACTGGTTCGCCAATTTATCCCAAACAGCCTGCTTCACAGCGATCGGCAGCTGGACAGAATCCACTCCCAGCAAACTCACGCCACGAATAATAAATGGCATAATCGAAGTCGCGAATTCCGGTGAGGATACCAATCCACAGCAGGACACCGCACCACCATATCGAATCGACTTTAATACATTTGAAAGGGTGTCTCCGCCAACCGTATCAATGGCTGCTGCCCAAGCCTCCTTCTTTAACGGACGTGATGATTGCTCAGATAGGGTTTCTCTATCGATCACCATGCTTGCACCAAGGTCACTCAAAAAAGAAGCTTTATCGATCTTCCCCGAGCTCGCTAGCACGCGGTAACCCAGCGCATTTAAAATGGTTACGCAAATACTCCCAACACCGCCGGTTGCGCCAGTTACCAGTACATCGCCTTTATCAGGAGATATTCCGACTGACTGTAATTTTTCGATACAGAGCATCGCGGTTAATCCTGCGGTGCCGAAAATCATTGCGTTGCGCATACCCAGGGCAGGGGGTAGTTTGACCGCCCAGTCCGAAGGCACGCGTACATATTCTGAAAACCCGCCGGATGTACCCATGCCGAGGTCATAACCGGTTATCAACACTTCATCGCCAGTTTTGAAGTTATCGCTCGATGAATTTTCGATTATACCAACCGCGTCAATACCCGGCGTATGTGGAAAATTACGGGTTACGCCGCGGTTGCCACTGGCTGAAAGCGCATCTTTATAATTCAGTGATGAATAGTGCACGCGTACCAGTAACTCGCCTTTGGGCAGGCTATCAATCTCTCGGGTTTCCACCTGGCTGTCGTAGAATCCGTCGCGTATTTCTCGTGTAACCAGCGCTTTAAAGGAGTTCATTAAGGATTGCCTACTAATGATTTTTTACAATACTAACGTGTTATAAACCCGCTTCATCGAAGAAACAGTTTCAAGAATTATTTATGTGAGAATCGATCTTTTACTGAATGACTTTTCCAGGCCAATAACGCTCGATCAATCACATGTTGAATCGACAGTCCCAGTTTATCAGCAACCGATTTTTTCTCGGTATATGTCACTTGATAAACATCAGCGTTATCGCAACTCCCCATAATATATTCGTCACTGGTCATCAATTCATCGATTAGTTGATTGCCTATGGCTTGCTTGCCGTACCAAACTTCGCCGGTAGCGATTGCCGAAATATCCAATTGAGGGCGGCTATCGCTAACGAATTCTTTAAACAGTGTGTGAGTCTCTTCTAGTTCTTCAATGAACTTTTCACGACCTTTTTCAGTATTTTCACCGAGCATGGTAAGCGTTCGTTTATGCTCACCTGCAGTTAATAGCTCGATATCGATATCGTTTTTCTTGAGCAATCGATGGAAATTAGGCAGTTGTGCCACCACCCCAACGGAGCCTAATACCGCGAATGGCGCTGCGAGTATTTTGTCCGCTAGCACCGCCATCATATAACCACCGCTAGCGGCGACCTTATCTACACAAATAGTAAGGGAAATATTTTGCTTTTTAATTCGATCTAGTTGTGATGCCGCGAGGCCATAAGCATGCACCATTCCACCACTACTTTCTAACACCAAAACAACTTCGTCCTTTGGCTCTGCCACGGATAATATTGCAGTTATTTCACGCCGAAGTGATTCAACAGCGGAAGCCTTAATATCACCATCAAAGCTCAAAACATAGGTGCGTTTTCTTCGTTCGATAGAGCCATTTTTGGCCTTTTTAGCCTTCTCTTTTTCAACGCTTTTGTTCTTTTTTCCGATCGTTTTAAGCTGATCTTTGTCTAGTATCTCGTGTTGAATAGAGGCTTTAACCAGAGCGTATTCTTCATTAAGGTTTTTTGTTTCAACGTACCCCTCATCACTTTTTTTATTTTTGGAACTGAAACCAGCAATCGCCGCAAGGATTACAACAAAAGCAATGACAAAGGTGATGGTTTCAGCCAAAAATAGGCCGTACTGCATAAATAGTTCGACCACAAAGGATCTCCTGATAATTAATTTTCGAGTTGTTTAATGTAGTCGTTGATCAGCCAACCGGAGATAGCAGAATTACCTGGTACGTTAGGAAGGTCTTTGTAATGAAACCATTTGGCATCTTCGATTTCTATACCATCTGGAGTTAGCTCACCTGATTTATATTCGGCATAAAAGCCGAGCATAATATTATTAGGGAATGGCCATGATTGGCTTTGTGCGTAGCGCACATTGGTAACTTGGATACCCACTTCCTCCCATATTTCTCTATGTAGAGTCTCCTCAACTGATTCGCCTGGTTCCATAAAGCCAGCAAGGGTGCTGTACATATTTGGCGGGAAGTGGGGTGAGTGAGCCAGTAGCATCTCTTCGCCACGGGTTACTAAAACAATAATACAGGGGGACAATCGAGGGTAGGCCATCAGTCCGCAGTCACCGCAAACCTTTGCGCGGTCTACTTCGTGTTGGACATTTTCTGTGCCGCATCGGCCACAAAATCGGTGGTTACGATGCCACTCTAATACTTGGATAGCACGACCAGCCACGGAGAACAGTTGCGCGTCAACTTGACCTAAAATTCCGTACAAACCAACAAACGAATGATCACCAGGCGCTTCTTTCTGTTCGGCAATTTCATATACGAAGCTGGGTTGATTGTTGTACTCGCCAAGGTAGTGTTTAGATATGATTTCAACATCCAGCCACTTCATCTCTGCATCAGAGAACGGGCGCCACACTTTACTTTCCTTAGGTGAAACGACCTGATTGTTACTGATGATAATATGAAGTCCATCGTCCCAATTTTCTGGTTCAACCGTACCTGGCTGAAATTGACTTTTACCTACTTCTAAATTCATAGATCACCGTATTCTTTTGACGTAATTTTATAATTATGACGATAGCCCTTACGAACCGTACTGGCTTTAACTCAGCCGATTACTAGATTCGCTATCGTGAGTTTCTATTGTATTGGGATAAGTGCGCTTAAGTAAAACCCTTATCGAGCCAGAAGCTGATAAAGGTAGAATTAAAACGACTAAATAGAGAAATGGGTGCAGTTTTATGCAAAGAGGTGATTCGAGCGAACACTTCTATTTGGTGTAATTACCTACGCAGCGAGTTCCTTTATACCATCAACTGCAAGAGTAAGGATTTTTTGATTGCTGTTTAGTTTCAAATCCATATTTTCAAGATAGTACTCGACACTAATAATGACGTCAGCGAGGGTTTCGAGCTTTTCTGAGGTGAGTGGTTGCTTGCTTTCGATCAGGTTAACGCGGATATAATCCTGGCAAATCTTTAGTATTTCAGTCACTTCTTTAAGGCCCAAAAATTGGGTACCGCCCCGCACAGTTTCCATTAATGCTTCTAGATTAACCAAGTTCATTGAGTCGCCGCCAGAACTTAGATAGGCATCAATACTGCGCTTTGTGAGCGAGAGTCCATCTTTTGTTTGCTCTATTACATTTTGTTGCGCTTCCTGCAAAACGCCCAGTTGAATAGGCTCGCCTTCGCTTCCATTCGATTTTAAACTGTTCAATTCCAGCGTTTGGTTTTCAATAAGCGTAAGTTGATCAGCTATTTCGCTGAACTGCTCTTCGCTTAACACTGTTTTTTGAATATCCCATTCTTCAATACGAACCAATATCTCCTGTAAAATAGTGACCGAATCCGTCATTTTTGCCATTTCGAAGATTCTACAAATTTCTTTTAGTGGCTTAGTCAGGCTGGGGAAATCTACCGTGTTTTGTAGTTCACTTGTTTTGAACGCTAGTTCGATGTTGTCTTTTACTGCAATGAGTTCGGTGGAGAGTGCGCGCATGAAGCCACGATCATCCGATGCACTGGGGTTACACAATCGCTCCCTTTCCCGTTCGATTTCCATCTCGTTAAAAAACAAAGGCTTGATAGCGTACTGCTCAACCAAGGTACGAACGATCTGATCGGTACAGCCTGAAACCAGGAATAGGTAACCGAACCCACAGATCAAATTCTGGCCATGTTCAACTTTTGGAGCCTGGCCCGGGTTGTTTACCAGGTTTCGGAATTGCTGATCAATCGCTGCGAACAACTGTTTTCGGGCACGCGTAGGGTTAATCTTCGACTTCTGCATCGCATTTGCCGCGGCCGCTGCGAATCTAAATATTAAGGCATAACCATTCGGGATTGATTGGTCAACGATTCGATTCAAGGAGCGAATCATCATGTTGAGGCTGGTGCCCTGATTGGTTTCGCGAATATAGTCCGCTAAGCCAATTTGATACATTTGCCTAAGTCGAGTTAATTTATCCGCCGGTATTGATTCATTCGAAATCTCATCGGAGGTTTCTAGCGCTAGCGCAATGGCCTGTACAAATTCACTATTTTGACGATAAAAATAATGCTCTGGCAGGGATTGTCGTCCACCAACAGCGCGTAGTTGATTGATCGTGGTTAACAGTAGCGTTGGAAATTCAGCTTCTTTGTGATCAAAATATTCAAGATATTGCTCTAATTGGATCAAGCTGTAGCTAAGGGTCGATAAGCAGTCATCACGTTTCTCAGCAGCGATTTCGTGAAGGTGATTGGCCAGATGTAAAATTTCACTCGCGAGCATATCTATGCCCTGAAGCGGCATGATTTTCAAGCACCCCAGCACTTGCTCAATCAAATCTATAAAAGCGTTAAGGTGTCCGTGGCTATTGAGGTCGTTGGTATAGCTTTCGAAATGCGTCTTCGATTGCTCTAGCGTTTTAAATAGCTCGGGGCGAACCAAGCGATACGAAATGAGCTTAACCTGTATGTCTTTATCCACGTTATACGTCCTGACTGTCATATCAATGAAAGGCGAATTATTCAGCTACGAATCACTCAACTGCTATGTTGAACTCATACGGCACACTTGATCTTTTCGATCATGTTTTTTGAAATTGAGTCCGTATTCTGAGAAAATAGCCGAACTTTCTCGCGTGCTTATCACTAGCTTAGTTACTCAGTATAGTTCAAAACACTCAGAACTCACGGCGCTACTGACACAGCATCACCCATTTCACTTATGATCGGAAACTTATGTCTGCATTGATACTCGACGGCACTTCTCTAGCCAAAAGTACGGAACAAGAACTCTCCTTAAGAGTTCAGCAATTAAAATCCAAAACAGATCAACGCAGTCCTATCCTAGCCACGATATTGGTCGGAAATGACCCATCATCTGCAACCTATGTGCGAATGAAAGGTAATGCATGCAAGCGTGTAGGAATGGAATCATTGCAAGTATGTTTACCGGAGGAGACCACTACAGAACAGCTAATCGCGGAAATCGAGCAGCTAAACCAGAATGCCGATGTTCATGGCATATTGCTTCAACACCCTGTGCCAAGCCAAATAGATGAACGCGCATGTTTTGATGCCATTGCCATCGAGAAAGATGTGGATGGCGTTACCAGCCTTGGGTTTGGTCAAATGGCACTGGGAGAGCCGGCATACGGTTCGGCTACGCCAGCGGGTATTATGCGCCTGCTCAAGCACTATGAAATCCCACTTGAGGGCAAACACGCGGTTGTTGTCGGTAGAAGCCCTATATTAGGTAAACCGATGGCGATGATGCTGCTCAACGCCAATGCCACAGTGACTATTTGCCACTCGAGAACCGTTGATTTAATCTCGTTAGTTAAGCAGGCCGATATTATTGTAGGGGCAGTTGGGATACCGGAGTTCATCAAAGGGGACTGGATAAAACCTGACGCAGTAGTGGTTGATGCGGGCTACCATCCTGGCAAAGTCGGTGATATCGACTTAAAAGCAGCAAAAGAGAAATCCTCAGCGTATACCCCGGTTCCCGGTGGAGTCGGGCCGATGACGATCAACACATTAATTTATCAAACTGTCGATGCCGCAGAAAAGAAGTTTGGTTTATCCTAAAACCTACTCAAGAAACACGATTAGTTAATGGAAACGTATAAAAAAGGGGCCTCTGAGGCCCCTTTTTTATGTTGCATCGCCAGGTCTACTGGGGACGCAACAATTTGTGCTAATCAACCAATACGACGAAATGCCGGCACCGGTTGATCCTGTGCAGCCTGATAGGTATCAGAGAATGAGTTCAACGCACTAATCGCGTGCTCTACATTCTTATCGTCCGGGAGCAGGTAGGTATCAAAGCCGCAACGCTTCATAAAGAAGATTTGATCTAACCCTACGTCGCCTATCGCGCGTAACTCGCCGGTAAAACCTAAGCGACCACGTAAAATCTGCGCATAAGAAAAGCCACGCCCGTCTGTGAATGCAGGGAAGTTAACGGCTATTAGCGCTAGCTTGGACAGTTGATCACCTATCAATTCCGGCGATTCACTGCTATCGAGCCAAATGCCGATCTCTTCGCCTCGCGCCAACAATTGCTCTTGTTGATCAATCCAACGCTGTAGCGGAACAATGAGCTTGCCCGCAGGCAATGCATCGGTTCCGTCAGAGGCTTCGATAAAAACCCATTCGTCGGTCGAAACCTGCGCGTTCTTAATTAGATTTGGCATATATTTTCTCCTTGAAAGGGGCAATTCCAATACGACCCAATGTATCGATAAAACGCTCTTCCGGGTTCTTTTGTTCGAGATAAAGGTCAGTAATCTGTTTGATTACCCCCGCCACTTCCGATTGAGAGAAAGATGGCCCAAGAATTTTAGCGATAGCAGCATTCTCACCGACTCCTCCACCAAGGGAAACCTGGTAGAACTCTTTACCTTTTTTGTCGACGCCTAAAATACCAATTTGGCCAATATGGTGATGGCCACAGGCATTCATGCAACCGGATACTTTAAGGTCAATTTCGCCAAGATCATCCAGCGTTTCAGGCGCTTCGAAAATACGCTGAATATCTTCCGCGATCGGGATCGATTTAGCATTCGCTAATGAACAGTAATCACCGCCCGGGCAACAGGTAATATCGTTAATCGTGCCGATATTCGCGGTGGCCATACCGTTGTTCTTCAGTGCTTGCCAAAGATCAAACAGTTGAGCTAGCTCAATATCCGGTAGAACCAGGTTTTGTTCGCGACTTGTACGCAGTTCGCCGAAACCAAATTTATCAGCCAAGTCTGCAAGCAACTCCATCTGGTGATCGGAAATATCTCCCGGTGGTGTACCGGTGCCTTTCAATGAAATAACTACCGCACGGTAACCTGCTTGTTTGTGGCCTTTTGTATTATTAGTAAACCATCGAGAAAATTCTTTATTTTCATTTAGTTGCGATGGTTTTGACGTACTGACATCAGGATTGTAAGCCGGCGGCGTAAAGTATGCACAAACACGATCAATTTCAGCATCGGTTAATGTCGACGGGCTGTCTTTAATGAGCTGCCATTCTTGCTCAACCATCTCGGCGAACTTATCTGCACCAAGTGCGCGCACAAGAATTTTGATACGTGCTTTGTATTTGTTGTCTCGTCGACCGAGCTGATTATATATTCGAAGAATCGCTTCGATATATGTCAGCAGATGTTGTTTCGGTAGAAACTTACGAATAGACGTTCCAATAACCGGCGTGCGACCAAGACCACCACCCACGAGGATTTCATAACCCACTTCGCCGGTTTCGTCTTTCGCCATCACAACACCAATGTCATGAAAATGAACGGCTGTGCGATCAGATTCGGAACCGCAAACAGCGATTTTGAATTTGCGCGGTAGAAACGCGAATTCGGGATGCAATGTTGACCACTGACGCAGTATCTCTGCGTAGGGGCGAGCATCAGTAATTTCGTCCGTAGCCACGCCAGAAAATGGATCAGCGGTAATGCTTCGCACACAGCTGCCACTTGTCTGGATAGCGTGCATCTCTACTTCAGCAAGTTCACTCAAAATATCAGGCACATCTGCAAGTGCAGGCCAATTAAATTGAAAGTTCTGCCGAGTACTGATGTGGCCGTAGCCCTTATCATATTTACGGGAGATCTCAGCTAGCTTTCTGAGTTGTGTCGAGCTCAACGTTCCGTAAGGGATTGCGACTCGCAGTAGGGGGGCCATTCGCTGAATGTAGAGTCCATTTTGAAGTCGAAGAGGTAGGAAATCACCCTCAGACAGTTCTCCGTTCAAAAAGCGCTGGGTCTGATCTCTAAATTGATCCACTCGCTCGCTAATCAGCTGACGGTCAAATTTATTATATTGATACATATTATCTTGGTGTCTAATGATTTATCGAAGCCTGAATGCCCATCACTAAGCCTATTAGGCCGTTAACGCACATCAGAAATTTGGGGGCTAAACTACCAGAATTCACCCTTTTTTTACACCCATAAATAAGTATTCCACAATAAAAGAGCGATTATATTCATATCCAACAGCAGATCAGAATATTCGTCTTATACTTTGGTTCATTCATCTGGAATTCCCGTGAACACAAGGACCGATGGTTATATGCATATACTCGTAATAGATCATGACAAGAAACAACGCAGCTTGGTCGAGCAATTGCTCGACAACAAAGGCCATACGTACGTCTCCGCCGACAGTGGCAGAAAAGCGATAGAAATTCTTGCTGAGCAAGCCTTCGAATTTATCCTTCTCGATACGGTTCTTCCCGGAATGGACTGTTTTATGACAGCAGAGATGATCAGAGAGCAGCATAAAGACGGCTCCTATCTACCGATCATGTTCCTTAGTAGCTTGCTTGATGAAGATACCCTGGTTAAATGCCTTCAGTACGGCGACGACTACCTACGCAGACCGTTTAATGGCGAAGTATTGAATGCGAAAATAAGCGTTCATAATCGAATCAAAACCCTCCACGATGCCCATGCGCAATATCAAGCCCAAATAGACAGGGAGCAAGCGATTGTTGCCCATATGTTTAAAAATGCCTTCAGCAGCAATTTCGAATCCGCCGATAGAATACGTCACTATCTTTCGCCGATGTCGCTCTTTAACGGCGATATATTGATGACAGCACTGGGCCCAACAGGCGACACTTACGTTTTGTTGGGGGATTTCACTGGGCACGGTCTATCTGCCGCTATTGGCGGACTTCCAGCATCACGCGTTTTCTATGCAATGACGGCAAAAGGTTTACCTTTAGGCAGTATCGTCTCTGAACTTAACCAGACACTTAAGCAAATTTTACCCCCATCAATGTTCATGTGTGGGGCGGTTATTCAAATCGACGCATCGGGCGAGTATTTTAAATGCTGGGCCGGTGGATGCCATGACCTTCAACTGATCGACGAAAATGGTTCGATTCGCAAAAGAATCCCCTCATCCCATCTTGCACTATCCATTTTGCCTGCCAGTGGCTTTAACTCGGATGTGGAAACCGTTGATATTAACGTAGGTGATCGCTTATTTATGTATACCGATGGCATTATCGAAGCGAGTAACACCGAAGGTGAAATGTTTGGCGAGCAGCGCTTGCTTAACGCCATTACAAGTCATGGGGCAATACAATTTGGAGAGAACCCACTGTCTTACCTCGTTGATGCAGTGCACCATTTCACCGAAGGTACTGCGCAAGAAGATGATCTTTCTATCGTTGAAATCCGCCTCTAGGCGTAAAGCAGGGCTAGCTCGCACCCGCTGACGACAACTTCGTTTTACGAAGCTAAACACCGCCCGATCGAATACTTTTTTTCGTTATCCTCCTGACCATTAATTAACAAAACCCGCTAAACTAGCCCACTTTTACAAATAATAGGGCAGATCTCTGTGGGACTGAATAAGGTAAAAGAGTGTCGATTCGAGATCGATGGAATGGAGCTTGCGGGCCGTATATATGGTGACTCAACCGGTTTACCGGTATTAGCCATGCACGGTTGGCTTGATAACTGCGCAAGCTTCGAGCCAATCAGCAAAGGTCTTAATGGTATCCAATTGTTAGCAATTGATATGCCCGGTCACGGGCTTTCATCCCACTGGCCGCCCCACAGCCCCATTAATATTTGGGACGACCTACCTCTGTTATTGGGATTGGTTGATCAACTCGGCTGGGATCAATTCGCCATCATCGGTCACTCTCGTGGTGCCGGTATCGCAACACTTTTTTCCGCCTGTTTTAGCGATCGAGTAAACAAACTGGTATTGCTTGATGGCGGCCCACCTCTCGCAAACAATGCTGAAGATTCCGTGAAACAACTCGCCAAGGCCAGCAAAGCCTGGACACAAAGACATCGCAAACGTACGCCCAGCTACTCAACCTATGAACAAGCCCTTGAAGCACGCAAACGCGCGGTCGGTTCGATTAGCGAAGAAGCCGCTGTACTATTGCTTGAACGCGGGCTTATCGAAATCGAATCCGGATACCAGTGGCGAACCGATCCACTACTCACAGTACCTTCAATGCTGATGTTAACCCCTGAACAATCTGAGCAGTTCACTCGGCAAATCGATGCACCGGTTTGTATGGTTTTGGCCGAAGGCGGCCGAATAGCCAAATCTGAAATGTTCGATCAGCTCACGGAGCGGTTCAAAGATATCGAAACTCATCAGTTAACGGGTGGGCATCATCTTCACATGGAGCAGCAAGCCCCCGCAGTTGCTGATATTATTAACCGGTTTTTACAAGACTAAAGCGTACGTGATTTTCGAACTTAAGGAGTTTTCGATTGGAATACATTACCCCAGACCTCTGTGACAAGTACCCCGACCTAGTAACGGTTGTTGACCCGATGTTTAGTAACTTCGGCGGCCCGGACTCCTTTGGCGGAGAAATTGTCACCATCAAATGCCATGAAGATAACTCACTGGTAAAAGAAACCGTGGCTACTGCCGGCGAAGGTCGAGTGATGGTTGTGGATGGCGGTGGCTCTATGCGGCGTGCGCTATTGGGGGATATGCTGGCGGAAAAAGCCGCCGAAATGGGTTGGAGCGGGATTATCGTTTACGGTTGTATCCGCGACGTTGATGTAATTGCCCAAACTGATTTAGGTGTACAAGCACTCGGCAGTCACCCGATGAAAACGGAGAAACGCGGCATTGGCGATAAAAACATTGAAGTCACCTTTGGCGGAGTATGTTTCAAACCTGGCGAATTCGTTTATGCGGATAATAACGGTATTATTGTTTCGCCCGAACCGTTAAACATGGACTAACGATACGAAGATTTATACAAATCAAACATTCAGATAATAAGCTCACATAACAATAAGGAAGGGGATACCAGGATGAGTAGATTCGATAACAAAGTAGTAGCGATTACCGGTGGATCTGGCGGAATCGGAATTGCCGCGGCCAAACTGTTTTCTAGCGAAGGCGCCAAGGTGCTTTTGGTTGATCTCAATGAAGACGCGCTTAAAAAAGCCGTCGAAGAAATCGGCTCCGACGATGTCAGCTATACCGTTGCGGATGTAACTGCTGCAGATCAGGTTGAGGCATACACTCAGTTAGCCGTAACTCGTTATGGTGGGCTAGATATTTTACTGGCAAACGCCGGTATTGAAGGCAAAGTAATGCCGATCAGCGATTACCCTGTGGAAACCTTCGAAAAGGTTTTAGCGGTTAACGTAACCGGTGTTTTTCTGGGTATCAAATACGCAATGCCAGAGATGGCCAAACGTGGTGGCGGTAGTATTGTTGTTACCTCTTCTGTAGCAGGGGTGAAAGGTGGCCCAGGGCTCTGCGCATATACCACCAGTAAACACGCGGTGATCGGTTTGATGCGTAGTGCATCGAACGAAGGCGCGCCGATTGGCGTTCGTGTTAATACCGTAAATCCAGCACCTGTAGAAACTCGCATGATGCGTT
>JQIA01000999.1_pt1 | contig 15083 bp, 12 predicted proteins | sample 811431 | NCBI WGS metagenome assembly JQIA01 (sample SAMN02998118, study PRJNA258478) | marine sediment metagenome | biome: marine; feature: seafloor; material: sediment; isolation source: oil-polluted sediment collected from 3 locations (0.5 km, 0.7 km and 0.9 km)... | place: USA: Gulf of Mexico ... | reverse complement strand
TGTTGGCGTTTTCCTGTGAGTTAATGAGTTGCCAGGAGACACTGCCACCTAGTTCAGCCGCGCGTTGTTGGATATTGCATAACCCTTTACCGTTTTTCCACTGATCAACGGGTTTGTGTTGGCCGATGTCTGTGGTGCATAGAATAATTTGGTTGTTGTCATGTTGCCAGCTGAAGGAGATCTTGTTGGGGTGTGCGTGTTTAATGGCATTTGATATAAGCTCTCTTAGGGAGTGTCCGAGATTGAGCCACTGTCTTGGGGACAGTTTTATGTCGAGAAGGCTTTCGTCATGATGCCATGCCATATCAATGTCGGCTGACATTAGGCGTTCTTCAATCTCATTCCTCCACACAAATAGCAAATCAATTAGAGGCTTAGAAGTGTGGCTATCTAAGCAGTAAATGATCTCTCGTAGGTTTTTTAACGTGTCTGATGCCAATTGTTGGGATCGCTCGGAATCGGTCTGGTGGCTGAGTGTTAATAAATTGGCAGCAACATCGTCGTGGAGGTCACGCATGATTCTGTCTCGCTCTTCTTGTATGGCTTTTTTCTGAAGCTCCCTGTGACGTTCGTTTTGTTTTATGCTTTCTAATAGTGTGGTAACGGTGCGAATGTCGTCTTCAATGAATAATTTGTTACCTCTGTTTTTTCCCGTTAAAACAACACTACCTGTAGAGTCAGGCATCGGTACGACAAGTTTGAGACCGTTATTAACGATGAGTGGTCGTAGACTCGGCGATGTGCGGGTATGGGCATCTAAAGGTGTATATAGATTCTTAAGTAAATCTTTCCAACGTTCAGTTATCGTAAGGCTTTCGTTTTGGGAAAAAAAGGGGAGGTGTGATGCTTGTCTGTGGTTTGCCGCTAATTTGGTTGAGCCAGTTGTTTTGTTCCAAATAAATGTCCTAATGGGAAAATATAGCCACCATATTGCTAATAACGCCAGTTCAAAACCGGCAGGTAAAGCGAAGCCAAATATATATACGATAAAGATATCTGTAACAATCAGAAAAGTGAAAACAGAAAAGCAAAGCCATGTTTTGAACCACCAATTTTCAACACCAAATAGTTGATTTCTGTTGGCACCTAAAATAAACCCCATGAAAACACAAAGCGCTAATCCATTGGCAACCCATGTGGATACCCAGGGCAAACCAAATAAAATTAAGGGTATTAGATATCCAATAAAAACTAACCCCATACATACGGTAATCGAAGTTACGATCCAAAAAAATAAAACCCTATTTTGGGGTTCGACTTTGCTATTTCTCCATTGCTTTAATGCGATAACAAATCCAATACCAACCACAAAAAGCGAAGGGAAATAGAAGAGACTTAGTGGCCATTCGATCCATTGATACCACTCATTTATCCAAATGGTAAATGTTATAATCGTTAGTATTGTCGGGGTTATGTATCCTTGTTGCTGTTTAGGGTAAAACCAAAAAAATTGCGTTAAACTCCAGATAAATAAGAAACCACCAAAGTGGTTTACGTGGATAAGATAGGTGAATATATTGCCCGGTAAGGCCAGTTCTCTAGCCGCATAAATAGCCATGCTGTATTGCATGATAGCAAACCCTGCACCCGCTAACGCTAAGAGTCGGGTTATTGGGTGACCTCTTTGATATGACCAAAAGCCCACCCCGACAAAGAGTGCCACACTCCCATAAAAAATGAGCAACCAGTATTCCGTTGGAATTGATGAAAGTTGTGTGGGTTTTGATGCTAGGGTTAATTCTGATGCATCGTCAAAAACTAATGTGATTTCCCCACCGGATGCAAGAGAATATACCTGTTGCTGTTTGCTGATGAATTGATCGAGTTGAGCAAAAGATGTGAAGTGGTCGGGGTCGGGGGCAAAAAAAGTGGAATCTATGACAATGTTTTGCGGGTCGCTTTTGATGCTATACAAGACGTTACTATGAGCTGGAGAGTTTGTTGTTGCGCCAATAGTGATAGTGGATTCAAAAACTTCAACCTGCAAATTATAATAGGGCTGATGAAGCAAATATTGAATACTGCCAAACACAATCAATAGTGCGCCCCCGCCTATTCCTATTAGCACTTTGAGCGGCGCTATGTTGACTAACCAAAGGGAGCGAGTTGATGTTAGATCTGTGCTACGTAATGTACTACGCATAAACAGCTTTCCGAGCTAGAGATGGCAAAAATGTATGGTATGTCATCTTAATGGAGTAAGTAAACGTAAAGGCGGCATTTGATTACTTTGAGTGAAAAAATCATGAACCTAATTAGGTGGTTTTAAAACGGATGAAAGCTAGGTATTATGGCGTCGTTGTAACCTTTACGAGGCGTAGTTTTTGGATACCATTTCTTATAATTTAACGAATATTAAAAAAAGTCGGCAAGGTATTGTCTTTGCTTTAGATTTTTTGATGCTTGGGTTGGTTTTTATTAATTTGACTTGGCTAATATTCGACACTTTTTTTACTAGCCAGCTGTTTCAATCGGGTCTGCAATGGTTGTCCCCTAGTTTTACAGAATTTTACAGAATCAATATACACCCGAATTTTGTCGCATATGATCTGATCTTTGTTAGTATTTTTCTTGTCGAATTAACGGTTCGATGGATCATTGCAATCCATCAAAAAACTTATCATCGTTGGTTCTTTTACCCCTTTGTGCATTGGTATGATGTATTGGGCTGTATTCCTGTAGGGTCTTTTCGTTGGCTTCGATTGTTGCGTGTTATTTCTATTCTATATCGCCTTCAGAAGTATGAAATTATCGATCTTTCTAATAGCTATCCTTTTAGATTTATAAAAAAATACACGGATATCATTGTTGAAGAAATATCAGATCGTGTTGTTGTTAATGTTCTTGATGGGGTTCAGGATGAAATAAAAACCGGTAGCCCGGTGGTTGCAAGGATTGTCTCCGAAGTGTTGCTGCCACATAAGCAAGTGGTAATCGAATGGCTGAGTGGTCGGGTTAACACCATTACAGATAGCGTTTATGAACCAAGAAAGCAGGATTTGCATCGTTATATCGATGCCATTATATCTGAAGCCCTTGAAGCAGACCCAAAGGTGTCAGCTCTTGGCAAGTTACCTGTTGTTGGTGCGCCGCTTACTGATGTTATTGAAAATACGGTAAGTGACATCGTTTTTAATGTCGTGGATACCCTAGTGGGTGATATTGGTCACAAGGATACTGACACTCTTATTAAAGAGCTGTTCGACATGGTTCTTGATCGCTTGATGGAGCCTTCTGATGCGTTAAATGAAACCGGTCGGTTGATTCTATTAGACGCAATCGATGTTGTTAAAGAAGAAGTGAAGGTTCAGCAGTGGAAGTTAAAGGAAAATGCCGTATAGATGGTTTCTATGTGAAATTATAGAGAGTAATCGGTTGAGGATGGTTTTTCTTGATTTTTTATCGTATCTAATGTCAAAAAATGAGTGGTGATAAGTTCTTTCTCTGTCTCTGAGCAGTTTTCAGATAGAAGGTAATCATTGATTAACCGTTTGAGTTTTTGTAAATGAAACTCGATTTCTTCCATCATTAAAAATACATCTTCCATTTCACGGTACGCGAAACTTAGCTTTTCAGATCGAACCTGCTCAAGCCAACGAATATAACCTTCGTTAAGTATGCCGGAGCCTCTAATTGCGTCAGATATGAAAGAGTACAATGCCTGGGCTCGCTCGCAGGTGTTGCCTTGGTCATTAACGGGTAAGGCGCACAGCAACGTCTCATATACTTCGATGTAATTATTGAGCTGTTTGTTTTTATGCAGAATGTCATCAATAAATATGGGCATTTCTTCCGCAGAGATAATGCCATTCTCACTCAAACCCACCTTGCGTAAGACAGTGATAAGCGCCTCATAGGTTTGATAGAGGTGGCTTCGGCTACACATTTGTAGAATGGGCATCACATCTCGTAGGGAACGATTGGCGGGCTCAAGCCGCTTTGTATAGATTGCGATAACATTATCGGCTAAACCTATGATTTGCCCGGTAATACTTAATGATGAGGAGAACAACCCTCTGGGGTAGCCCGTTCCGTCACATTCCTCATGGTGCTCAAGCACTGCAAGTGTTATGTCCTTTGACATATTGGAAATGTTTTTAAGAATTTCAAAAGCAATGACAGAGTGAGCCTGGATTTGACGCCACTCTGTGTCGGAGAGTTTTGTTGTTTTTGAAATGATATCCGGTGCAATATGTAACATACCAATATCGTGGGCTAGCGAGGCGACAAAGGTTTGCCGAATACCCTGTTCATCACACCCGATTTTATGGGCAATTAATACCGAAAGCCAGGTTGTTGCGACCGTTTGGCTGAGTAACTTCGGGAGCTGGGTAGACATTACGGTTAGCTTTTGCCGAAGTAGGGGGTACATGTTCATAAAATGACATTCCGCTCTGATAATAGGGTCTATCATGAAAGCGGTATTTATTTTCTGAAAGTCGGGTTGAGATTGTAGAAATTGTTGGAAATGTTGGTAAAGGGAGTCGCCAGAAAGCTCGTCTTCAATTTCGATGGTGTCGTGTAGAGGTTTGGTTAGCTTAAAACGTAAAATTTGCTGAGCAACAGAACTGGTAATCGGGGCACCTTTGGTAACGATGATGGCCCCGCTATTGTTTAAAATGTCTTCTGTAGCAAGAACTTGCTTGGTTTCGTTCACCTGTGCAAGGTGTTCTGTATAGGAATCGCTTTGGAGCGGGTCGTATTTATCCATATTGATCGCTAGTTAATCATTTGCGCCTTTTCTGCGGGCATTGTGCCAATTGTACTCTTTTTGATCAGCCAGTCATCTATCGTTTTGTATAATTTGTAGCGATCTATGGGTTTTGTGAGGTAATCGTTCATACCAGCGTTGATGCATCTATCTTTGTCTTCTGAAAGTGCGTTAGCGGTTACTGCAATAATCGGTGGATAGCCATATGTTGCGTGGCGTTCACGTATGATTCTAGTGGTTTCAAAACCATCTAGCACCGGCATTTGACAGTCCATCAATATTAGGTCGATAGTGTTGCTTGTTAGAATCCTTAGTGCCTCTTCACCATTAAAGGCTGTTAGAGTAGCGTAGCCTTTTTTGGTAAGTATTGCTTTGAGCAACGTTTGATTGACCTTATTGTCTTCTACGATAAGAATCGTGATTTTATTATGGTTTAGAGATGAGCCTGTTGATTTGGTGTAACTGCCGTTGGTTCTAACGCTAGGGTGTTGGAACAAGGTTTCTTCGGCTTGGTTAAGCGACAGAGATAAAGTGAAGTTACTGCCTTTGGGGTGATTTTGTGAATAGCTAATGCGACCATCCATTAAACCCGCCAATTCAGATGATAGTGCGAGCCCGATTCCCAGCCCGCCATGTCTTCGGGAATGTGTGCTATCTGCTTGAGTGAAGGGTTTGAATAATTTTTCTTGAGCAATGGGGGTTAAGCCGATACCTGTATCAGTAATTGAAAATTTTAGTGCTATTCCCTTGTTGGAAGGGCTGTGGTGCTCCGCAGATACATTGAATTCTATACTTCCCGCTTCTGTAAATTTGGTGGCATTGTCTAAAAGGTTGCTAAGAATAGCTGTGAGTTGGGTGGGATCCCCATATACAGCATTGGGTAGGTGCTCCCCTTTGGTAAAGTCAAACTCCAAGAATTTCTGAGCACAAAGTCGCTCATAGGTGTCTGCTAGTTCATCTAATAGCGGCATCAGCTGAAAGGGGGCATTTTTGATGCTAAGTCTGCGTGATTGGGCTTCTGAAAAACACAGTAGAACGTTTATATGGCTTAACATCTCATGAGTTGAAATGTTTGCGTATTTAACGTATTCCTGCTGTTTTGTACTTAGCGGTGTCGACTTTATAAGGTCGAGCATGCCTTGAATGCCATTCATTGGCGTTCTAAGTTCGTGGCTTATGGTGGCTAGAAACTCATCTTTAACTTTATTGGTTTCTTTTAGATCTATATTTGATTGCTCTAATGCGTTTGCTGCTAATTGTTGGGCCTCTCTTTTTTCACGTTGCATACAGTTGATACGATCAGCCAATGCAAATGATAGAAGCACTGTTTCAAGTGCCGTTCCAAACTGAGCTGCGTACAAAGTGAAAGGGTTTATTTCAAGTTGGCCGGTTGTTGTAAGTGCTCTAATAAGTAAGCCAGCAGTAAATGTTAACCATGCAATGAGGAAAAATTTTGCATTGGGAACGTTCTGCAGAAATCCAATAATTGCCGTTGTTAACATCAATATGGCAAACACAACGGCGATACCTACACCGGCGGTTGCGGCAACGGGGTAGGGGTACGTGAGAGAACAAGGTATGACAAGTGCTGCCGCTATAAGAAGTACGACAAGGAAGCGGTCGAGAACGGGGGTGTGTATATTGGTTTTGAGAAAAACCCGTGCAAATTGAGTTCCAGCTAAGGCAACGGCACCGCTGAGGAATACGGCGGCGCGATTTGCCCACCAAGGAGAATCTGGCCATAATAATTGGTAGGAAAGGCCGTCAAAACTCATCTGAGCAGGAATTAAACACATTAAATAGGCGCAATAAAAAAGGTATGATCGTTCACGAAGTGTTGTAAACAGGAATAAGTTGTAGAGCAACATTACTATCATGATGCCGTAATAAGCGCCAATAAGAGCAGTGCTATTAAATGTCTCTTCAATCAATGCGGTAGAAGAATACAGTGATAGCTGTAGTTGAAGAGGATCGTCGGAGGCAACTCGTAAATATAACGTGTCTGTTGTGCCGGGAGTACCTTCAATTTTGTAGGAGGGAGAGCGGCCAGAAATTTCTCGCCCTGATTGTTTTATTAATTGCCCGCTACGTTTTACATTAATTGATCCGTCTGGTTTTACAATATAAAGATCCGCATGGTCGAGTAAGGGGTCTGAAATATTGAGAAACCAATCTTCTTTGTCAGGGGATATGTAGGTCATAGACCATCTCAGCCAATAGGCTGATGATGTGTATCCAAAATTGAGACTGTTCTGATGGCTTTTTGTGAAGGTATATATTGAGGGTGTCGAGAGTAAATGTGCAATATCAAAGTTTGCTTTTGGGTCTTCCAAATACTCGATGTTGCTAGTGAGATCCTTGGAGCTAAAATAGTCTTCTAATATCAGGCGGGTGGAGTCGGCGAAGGTATTTGATGAGAATGCTGAAACAAACAGCGTGGCCAAGATAACAGCCGAAAATTGAAAATACTTTTTGTATAGGTTCATTTTTATTATTAAAAGTCCAAAGTATGATCAGCTGTCCAGCCGGGCCGAGTTTGATTCTTGGTGGTTTCTTGGTTGGAATGCCGTGCAAATAGGTGTTAATGGCCTATATTATCGTCCATTAACACCAGGTCTAAATCAAAATTGTAACGAAATACCTATGTGAGCACCTTCATCGATATTCTCACTGCTAGTGTTCTCAACGTGAACCTTTTGAGAGCGATAACCTAGGTAGACAGCACCTTGCTCTAGAATGCTATATTTGATTCTCACAGAAACATCAACAAACCGCTCAATGTCAGCGAACATCGTAACCTTGGGAGCATAGTATGCTTCTCCGTGAATACTTAAACCTTTAACGGAAGGGATCTTGTAGCCAACCTCGCCACCAAGTCCAACGCCGTAACCGTCTGGGCCATCTGCATCAAGGTAGTAAAAACGCCCGCCCAGTGCACCATGAAGGTCTTGGCGATTGTTAATCGGGCTTTGTACAAATGCGCCTACCGAGTAGACCTCTCCGTCATCTTCGTGGTGCAAAAATGACGCGCTGATGTTTAAACTTTTTTTCGAAGGTTTGGTTGCAAAAGAAACATGAATTGTTTCATCGCTAATGTCCAGGTTGACCTGGTTAGAAAAAGAGATCGAGGGAAATAATAAGAGGGACAGCATTGTGAGTGTTGATAAAGCGAGTTTCATTTGAAATTCCAAATTTAGTGTTAGGGTGTGCGCGAAAACCGTTAGTTTAACGGTGCGACATTAGCTTGTCTTTAGATTAGTTCAAAGATAGCGGTGAATATTCATGTGAATTGTCTAAATAAAAGCCTAAACGGATAAAATTTAAGAAAAAAATCCATTTTGCGCTATGCTAATAGTATACTTACTGATCCCATGGATGATGTTAACTTTAATTGAAAACAGAATGACTCATGATTTCGCAACGGTGCCTAGATACGTTGAACCACTAGGGGCTGTACAAAATAATTCAGCGCAAAAAGGGGGCGAGCTTCAACCAAGCAGCTTTCCCGCCAATAGCCCTTTCCAACTTCGCTGGATATTGGTCGCTGTATCCTGTTTGATTCTCTGGTTTGTTTTTCGACCTGCTACTAGCAATGTTTCAGATATTACGCCCGATCGCGGCGAAACCATCGAATTTCAGCAAGAAATGGAAGAAGCTTATTTAGTGGGGGACGTGAAGGAAAGCAGCGAAACTATTGCTGTTAATGCTGCGCGAAGCGATAGATTATCGAATAAAAGCAGTGGCCAAGCTAAGGTTATGAACCCTGCAGTGCCTGAGGATGATGCAGATAATGTCGTTGAGTATGGGTTTTACGATAATTTACGAGATAGTCAGTGGGCGGTTCAGACGCAAAATGGAGCATACGTAAGTCGTGAGCTAGCAACGCGAAAGAAGGCAAAGTATAAGTTGCAAGCTGCATCGTTTCGAGGTGAGCATGATGCTAACCGTTTGGTAAAAAAACTCTCTAAATATGGCCTAAAAGCACGAACCCATGTATCTGTCTCCACAAATGGTGTGGAGTGGTATCAGGTTAGCGTGGGGCCTTTTAGTAACGTGTCAAAAATGAATAAAGCACAAGACGTTTTGGTATCTCTCAATATGATGCCTTTGAAAAAGAAGATCTAATCCGCATTTATTTATATATTTCTGCTTTTCAATTATTTCCGCTTGCCAATAGGATAGTGGTCGACATATTATGTCTTTCGCTATCCTATTTAGTTGCCATGGAATTATTCATGGCTGGTATATCTTTAACGACAACAGATAAAGTCATTTATGTGTAAACACTTTCGCAGTTTTGCGCTATTTCCGCTTTTCATTACAATATTGTTTTTGTCGGGCTGTGGGGAAGAGGCCCGTATTGAAGAGCAACTAAATCGTGCTGAGAAGCAGGCACAAATATCACTAGAGCGCTTACGTTCAGCATTAGATCAAGGGCAAGTTCGGAACGCTACTATCCTCAAAAACTATTCTGAGTTTATTGCTAATAATTTCGAGCAATACCGCAGCCTTGCTGTTCAGCTTGGGCAAGACGCTAGCCCGAGTGGGCCGTTATTTACCAATTTAACGCGTCGCCTTGATGATGCCGCGAAGTACCCAGAAGTTTTTAATAATTGGCAAGAGCGTTATCTGGAACTAAAGAGCTTATCTGAAGCAAGTAACGTTGCCGTTTTTAGTGATGCGTTGTCAGATCCTGTAAATGTACTTGCTGATATGTCTGGAGGCCAGCTTCCAAGAGTTAATGCCGTTTCAATGAGTGCAGAGACAGCACAGGGGGTAGATGGTAGTCAAGTGGGTAAGCAGCTTGTAGGTAACCCTAGTTATGGGAGTTGGCGCTCAGATTCGTCAGGGCGTTCTTTTTGGGAATGGTATGGAATGTATTCGTTATTTTCGAATTTCATGCCGTCTCGGAGGTATCACTATGATAGCTGGTCATCTCGAAGAGGGTATAGCTATTACAATGACGTGGGTCGCTCCAGCTTTACATCCCCTAGACAGAACAAATTACAAGTTGCCGCTGATAAAAATGCAAAGTTTCAAGCAAGGCGCTCTGGGCGACCATATACTAGCCCTTATTCAAAACAGCGCAGTGGCGCGTCAGGCCTTAGTAAATATAGCCGCTCATTAAACACAAAAAGCTATGCTAGCCGTTACAGTGGTTTGAGTAGCAGTAAGTCTAGTTACAGCAAAAAATCAACTACGAGCAGCTTTGGCGGTAACAGAAGTAGCTACGGAAGTAGTTCTCGCTCTTCATACAGTCAGCGCTCTCGCGGGCTTTCATTAGGTAAGTGATCATGGATTTTTCAATTAATTTCGTCGAAATATGGGCATGGCAAATAACCGTGCTGGATTTTGTTATTTCTGTGGCGTTGGTGGTTGGTTTGAGAAAGTTGACTGGGTTGGTGTCTAATCTCAGCACTACCGAGGAATTGGCAGAAAGAGATAATTTTGCATTTGGGATTTCTCTTGCGGGTGCGATTTTTGCGCTAAGTCTAATGCTAACAGGTGTTCTAAGCGGTGACGTGGCTACAAGCTTGCTAAACGAAGCCATACTGCTTATTGGTTATGGTGTGCTGGGTGTGTTGTTAATTAAAGTTGGGCGCCTTGTGTTAGATCGCTGGGTTCTTCGTGGTGTTGCGATTCAGCAAGAAATCAAAAATGCCAATGTTCCTGTTGCGTTAGTTGATGTTGCGAACGTTGTTGCTACAGGGATTATCTTGAGAGCGGTTTTAGGTTGGATTGAGGGTGACTTGGTCACTAGCGTTATTGCGTTGTTGATGGCATTTGTTGTTACTCAGATATTGCTCTCACTTGTGAGTTATAGTCGCGTGGTTATTTTTTCAAGAAGAAATAAGGGACGGGACTGGCAAGAAGAAATCGCGGGCGGAAATAGCGCGTTGGCACTGCGTTACATGGGGCATATTATTGGTGCTGCGCTTGCGGTAACCGCTGCATCAGGGTTGGTAATATACGATGAGCAAAACTTGTTTTATTCTTTAATGATTTGGACGGTGACTGCTATTGATTTGGTGGTTGTAGTGACCCTCTTTAGTTTTATTGCTCGAAAATTTATTCTAAATGGTATTGATGTAGTTGAAGAGGTAGATACACAGCGTAATATCGGTGTCGCAACCATTGAAGCGGTTATCTTTTTATCCATTGGTTTGTTGTTAATTACCTTGTTAGCGTAATTAACATATTTAAGCGAAGATATTTTTAGTTATGGAGCTCTCCCTAGGCACTGAGGTGCGCTGGACAAAAGCCAAAGATTTTTTACTCATCGTTATCATGGGTGTTTTGGCAGGGTGCGGCCTTATCTACCAATATATTCTGGCGCATTATGCTGGAAGGGTATTGGGGAGCCTGGAAACCGCTATATATACAATGATTGGTTTGATGATTGTATCTATGGGAGTGGGGGCATTTTTTGCCCGTTATATAAGGCACCCATTTAATGGTTTTGTTTGGTTAGAAATTGCGATTGCAGCAGTAGGTGCATCTGCAATTTTGTTGATTTCAACAGCCATTGCAATAACGAGCGTATTTCCTCAATGGCTTTCTGTCACGTTCTCCCTTCCGGCCGATTTACTTCCAAATGGCGGCGTTATTGCAAAGTTACATAACCTTAGTCGAAATTTACCTTTTGTTATTGGTTGTATTCTTGGTTTTCTTATTGGTATGGAAATTCCTCTTATTGCGAGTGTTAGACAGCGAATTTACAAAAAAAACCTAGTGAACAATGTTGGGACTTTATACGGTGCTGATTACATTGGTGCTGGCGTTGGCGCAGCGATTTGGGTCGTAGTGATGTTGCCACTTAATATTGCTGATGTTGCGCTAATAACTGCAGCAGTCAATGTGGTTGCAGGAGCACTTTTTCTAGCCACTTTTTGGCGGGAGTTTACTCGGCCAATGTTATTGCTGCTCGCTCATGGTGTCGTTGTCGTGCTATTGGTCTTGATGTTCGTGTTAGGTGCCCCCTGGGTTGAGCGAATGGGGCAGTTGTTGTATCAGGACCAGGTTGTTTATACACAAAGTACAAGGTATCAGCAGCTTACGGTAACAGAGCGTCATCTCAAGGGGTTGTCTCGTCCTGTATATAATTTTTATATTAATGGTCGACTGCAATTTTCTAGCAATGATGAGGTGATTTATCACGAAATGCTCGTCGTTCCAGCTCTTATCGGTAGCGCAAGAACAGACAACGTTTTAATTATCGGTGGAGGTGATGGATTGGCGTTGAGGAGGGTGCTTGAATTTTCCCCTAGTCATGTGACGCTAATTGATTTGGATTCGGAGCTGATTGATTTGTTTTCAAGAGGTGGGTCTAAGAATATACAACCCAATATCAGCGAAGTGCTTGCGGATTTAAATCATGATGCGTTCGCCGATGAAAGGGTTGATGTGATAATAGGTGATGCATTTATAGAGGTTGAGCGCCTGGTGGCAAACGGTCGTCATTTTGATGCGGTTATTGTGGATCTTCCAGATCCCTCTCACCCAGATCTTAACAAGTTATATTCTACTTATTTCTATAATCAATTATCACATTTACTAAGCGCCGATGGTGTTCTGGTCAGTCAGTCCACATCGCCTTATCACTCAAAAGAAGCCTTTGTCAGTATCGGTAAGACGCTTAGGGCAGCAGGGTTTGGACGAGTTGAGCAATATCATACAAATGTTCCTAGCTTCGGTGAATGGGGATGGTCGCTTGCGATGAAGATAGATACTCCAATGTCCGTACGTATCGAGCGTACTCCTCATGTATGGGAGGAGGCTGTTCAATGGTTAACCAAAGACCTGCTATTAAGCTCTTTTCAGTTCTCCAAAAGTTTTTTTGATGATGAAAGTGACATTAATATCAACGAGTTAGGATCACATCAGATTTATCAGTACCATCAAGCTTCTTGGGTCGGCCGAGAAGGGTTGTTAAATCAGCCAAATTATTAGATATATAGCGTTTGACATATTATGTCCCGGGAGTTAAAGTCTTTCTCAAGACATAATATGTCGAGCAACCAATAATATGACGTTAATTTAACGTTTAGGGAGTGCACGTTTGATGAATACGCAAGACATAGCTATTCGCTTCTCGGAGCTTAATAGCTACCAAGGTTTTAGTTTTGATTGTCAGTTGATTCCAGGGGATACGGATGTACTGCAGATTGTTGTGAGCGATTATGAAGAAATCCCCGTTTATATATCGATAACAGAAACACAAATCCTGTGTATTTCGTATTTGTGGTCAGAAGATGAGGTTGTACAGGAAAAGCGTGGTGAGATGATGGAGTTAATGTTGGAAATTAACATTCCAATGCCATTGTCTGCATTTTCAAAAATCGGCGATAAATACGTGATTTTTGGTGCGCTAATGGCCGACTCCAGTTTTGAAGAAGTGGTACACGAGATCATCACTTTGGCAGAGAACTCTGTAGAAGCAATTTCAGCTATGACCGATTATTTAAAGTAAGCCAAATCATAAAGAGGTAGGAAATGAGTATTCTAAATAAGATTTTAACCGCTTTTCGAGGCGGCGCACGTGAAGTTGGCGAAGCGATTGTGGATGCAAATGGGACTCGAATATTCGAGCAGGAAATTCACGATAGTAGAGAGCATTTGAAAAAGGCCAAGCATGATTTAACGGATGTCATGGCTAAACAAATGCAAACCACAAGAGAAGTCAATCGACTAAAAGAGTCGGTAAATGAGCATGAGGGTTATGCAGTTCAGGCATTAAATAAAGGTGATGAAGCACTGGCATTGGAAATTGCTGAAAAAATAGCATCTATGGATGCCGATTTATCGCAGCAGGAAGGAGCGTTAACGACGTACTCTGGCCATGTCGAGCGTCTTAAAGAGCTTGTTAGAAAAACAGAGCGGCAAATAAAAGACTACGAAAGACAGTTGTCTATGGTTAAAACCACTGAAAGTGTTCAAAAAGCAACTGCCGCCATCACTGATAATTTCGCGGGCAGTAATTCTCGGTTACTTGGTGCTAAAGAGTCGCTTGAGCGAATTCAGAAAAAGCAACAGGATTTTGATGATCGTCTAAAAGCTGCTGAACAGCTTCAGGATGAAACCGTTGATAAATCTTTGGAAGACAAAATGCAAGCTGCTGGTATCGGTGAAACAAAAGACACCGCCGCGAGTATTTTGGAGCGGTTAAAAAATAAATAAATCGTTCAGTTGAGAAAGGCCCAGAATATTCTGGGCCTTTCTTTTTATGTAAGAGCTTTTTGTATAATAGCTTTTTGTATAAGGGTTAAGATGAAATCATTATTTAAAAGTCTGTTTCGATCAGGTGAGCTGAAAAGTGAAGAAGGACTTAGTCATGTTTCTGGTTTGAAAATTGGTGACATGGTTGAGCTGGATAATGATTTTTCGCTTCCCAGTTTGCTTAGAGGGAATACCTTTCAGGTGGTGTTACGTGCCCTTTATGAATATGAAGGGGAAGAAGCAGTAGAGTGGGTGCTAAAAGGAGATGATGGTACGACAATCTTCTTGTCTTATGACAGTGATGATGGCGATGAAACCGTTTCGTTTGGCCTTAAACTTACGCCTGTAGATGTTGAGAGCATTTTTAACTTGGATGAGTTTTCGACAGTGTTTGACGACGAGCATTCAGCGGTATTAACGGACATAACTGCAGTAGAAGATTATTCTGGCTGGTTGGGTGAAAAATATTTGCGAACTGAATATGCCGAGCCGGGGTATTACCATAAGTCAGGGGAAGTGAGTGGTCAGGGTGAGCCCTTCGATCATTTTGAGTTGGTAAGTGATTGCGGTAAATTTGGCGTGGATATTGATGTGTGGGATGGCGGTGAAACCGACGTGTCTATCTCTATGAGTAGACCTATCAGTATTATTAAGAATTATTGGGGTCAGAAATAGACTCAACGTACATCCAAAGTATACCGAAGTGAGGAAGAACATTATGCCTGATTCATCCAGGATTCCTGAAAAATGGAGGGGAGAGCAAAAGGCTGCCAAGGCCGTTCAAGTGGCATTTGACGTTGGTTTTGAGGTTCAAACAGTTATTAGAAAAGAGGCTTTGGATTGTATGTTAAGCCCGTCTGATCGGGTGAGGCAAATTTTGGGATTGAGTGTGACGAGCAAACCTAAAAGGCCGAGGTTGTCGATTTCCCTAACGGCTGATGATTTTGCGGCCCTCGCTCAGGCCTACAACATAGATGTTAATAATCGTGTTGCGATAAAACAAAAAGCGGCCGAAAATTTAATACAATATGTTGAGACGAATAGAGAGAACAAGAGTAAGTGAAGGGTTTAACAGCTGATTTGGCGCTCAAGACCAAAGTTATGTTAGGTTTTATTGGTATATTGTGGGTGGTTGAGGCAGTAAACCTGATTCTTG
>JQIA01000998.1_pt1 | contig 15084 bp, 14 predicted proteins | sample 811431 | NCBI WGS metagenome assembly JQIA01 (sample SAMN02998118, study PRJNA258478) | marine sediment metagenome | biome: marine; feature: seafloor; material: sediment; isolation source: oil-polluted sediment collected from 3 locations (0.5 km, 0.7 km and 0.9 km)... | place: USA: Gulf of Mexico ... | reverse complement strand
CCACCGAAAAGCCATAACTTATTACCAGGCATTACTCGTGATTTGGTTTTAGAACTCGCTATTGCCGATGGTATCGATTGTATCGAGGCTGAAATTTCTGAACAGCAACTCTCATCCGCTGATGAAATTTGGTTAACTAGCTCAACAAAAGAAGTGATGCCCGTTATTGAACTCAACCGTAAAATAATTGGCGATGGCAAACCCGGCGAACTATGGCAGCGAATGGCGGCCCGTTATAGTGACTTTAAAAATCAATTAAGGAGCCAAGCCAATGTCTGATAAATCAAACGATGAACAACATAACGCGTTAATGGACTACCCTTGTGACTTTACCATTAAAACTATGGGCTTAGCAGGCACAAATTTTGAAATTATTGCCTTAGAAATTGTCGTGCAACACGCACCGGAAGTGACAGAAGCATCCGTAAAATCAAAGCTAAGTAAAACCAGTAAGTTCATTTCAGTCAGCATTAGCCTTACCGCGCAAAACAAGCAGCAAATGGATGCTATTTACCAAGACTTAAGTGATTGCGAACAGGTGTTAATGTCACTGTGAAGCAAGCCGAATCTGCCGCGCAAGCACTTAAAATTCGCCAACTAGGTTTACAAGATTATCAACCAACTTGGGCGGCAATGAAAACATTTTGCATCGAGCGCGATGCAGATACCTGCGATGAAGTTTGGTTTGTGCAACACCCTCCTGTCTTCACCCAAGGCATCAGTGGTAAAGCCGAACATATACTCGCCAGCAGTGATATCCCCATCGTGCAAACAGATCGAGGCGGGCAAATCACCTATCACGGTCCTGGACAGCTCGTCATGTATGTATTATTTGATCTACGCCGTTTAGGTATCAATGTACGTACATTAGTTGACCTGCTGGAAAACATCACCATCAATTCATTAAAAATGTATGGCTTAAACGCTAACGCCCGTAAAGATGCCCCGGGCGTTTATATTTCAGCAAAGAAAATTGCCTCACTCGGCTTGCGCGTGAAAAAAGGCTGCAGTTATCATGGTCTTAGCATCAATATTGATATGGACTTAAGCCCCTTCCAACTGATTAACCCTTGCGGCTATGAAGGCTTAGAAATAACCCAATTATCCGACTACGGGGTAAACTGCCTGCCTGAAGACTTTGCGGCTATGTTACTGCATGAACTACAAAACAAACTTAATTATGCGCCGTTAATACCCAGCGCCAACTCACTTCAAAACTAATTCAATGTCATACGATAAAGAGACTTTAAAAGCACCTTCTCGTGCCACGCCAGACACCCATCAGCGTAACGAATCAAAACTGTCACGTATTCCCATTAAAGTGGAGAAAACGGGTGAAGCATTACGTAAGCCCCACTGGATTCGCGCCAAGGTACCGAGCGGCCCTCGTGTTAATGCCATTAAAAAAGCCTTACGTAAACACGGCTTGTATTCCGTCTGTGAAGAAGCTGCTTGCCCTAACTTAGGCGAGTGCTTTAATAACGGCACAGCTACTTTTATGATTATGGGTGATATTTGCACACGTCGCTGCCCATTCTGCGATGTTGCACACGGCAAACCAAAACCACTTGATACTGATGAGCCGAAAAAGCTAGCGGCAACAATTAAGGACATGAAGTTACGCTATGTCGTCATCACTTCGGTTGACCGTGATGACTTACGTGATGGTGGCGCCGCTCATTTCGCTGAATGTATTACCAACATTCGCGAACAAAATCCAAATATACAAATTGAAATTCTCGTTCCTGATTTTAGAGGGCGAATGGATGTTGCTGTCGATATTCTAGCAACAACGCCGCCAGATGTGTTTAACCACAACCTTGAAACAGCCCCACGTTTGTATAAAAAAGCGAGACCCGGCTCAGATTACCAATGGTCATTAGACTTAATCAAACGCTATAAAGAGGTTCACCCAAAAGTTGCAACAAAATCCGGCATTATGTTGGGCTTAGGCGAAACCATGGAAGAAACCTTAGAGGTCATGCGTGACTTACGTGCGCATAATTGCGACATGCTAACCTTAGGCCAATACCTACAACCCAGCAAAGATCACTTAGCGGTTGACCGTTATGTAACACCTGAAGAATTTGATGAGTTAGCAAGGTTAGGTAACGAAATGGGGTTTTCTCATGTTGCCAGTGGGCCTATGGTCCGTTCGTCGTATCATGCTGACGAACAAGCCTCGTCAGTTATTGAGTAATAACTTGAGATTCTAGGAACGCCAGGCGCTCTGGCGTTCCAACATCCACCCAAACACCCTTATGCAATTCACCACTAACGTCGCCATGGGATATTTGCTGGCGAATAAGCGGCGCTAAAGGAAAAACACCCCCACTTTCATCGCTAAACACAGACGGGTGAAAAACACCAACACCACTATACGTCAAACACTCTCCACCTTGCTCCACCAGTTGCTGCCCCTTTAAATGAAAATCACCCGCAGGGTTATGTGCAGGATTATTCACCAGCACTAAATGAATTTTCTTAGCCGTCTCTTGTCGTAAATTTGCATAAGGATAATCTATCCACACATCAGCATTCACCACCAGAAAAGATTTATCTCCCAGCAAGGGTAACGCCTTAAAAATGCCCCCTCCTGTTTCAAGTGCCTCACCATCCTCATCTGAATACGCAATGGATACGCCCCATTGCTTACCTGAGCCTAAAGCTTGTTTAATTTGCGCGGCTAAATAAGCCACATTAATAACAAACTCATCAAAACCTTGTGCTTTTAACGCTCGAATATGGTGCTCTATCAAGCTAACCCCATTCACTTTCAATAAGGGTTTGGGGCAACTTTCTGTGAGCTCACGCATTCGTTGGCCACGCCCTGCCGCCAAAATCATTACTTTCATCTTAATTGCAACCCTTGCACACGGCTCTCAAATTTCGCAAGCACCGAATGAGAGTCTAGAAGCTCCGCCAACGGTGTTAACTCATCATATTTTCGGCAAATGTTCGACACATAAGCTAATGTACGAGGAATATCCTTCAAGTAGCCAGACTTACCATCACGCAGCAATAAACGACAAAAAATGCCAATCGCCTTCATATGCCGCTGTACACCCATCCAATCAAACCATTGATAAAAACACTTTGTGTCGAATGCATCATCGCAACCCGCACCTACACGTTGCTGTAAAAAACGATCCAGCCAAGCATAAATTTTCTCATCCGGCCATTCAATATAACAATCCCTATATAAAGAGACCAAGTCATAACTTAACGGCCCAATCACCGCGTCTTGGAAATCAATCACCCCTGGGTTATCTTGCCCACAAAGCATTAGGTTCCTAGAGTGGTAGTCTCTATGCACGAAAACTTGTGGCTGCTCTAATGCAGAACCTGCCAGATTTTGTTGAATACGCTGCAAATCATTTTGCTCAACTTCAGATAATTTCAACCCTAAAAACTCAACCAGAAACCAATCCTTAAATAAATCCATTTCTTGCTGCAACAAAATCGCGTCATAAGCAGGCAACGTTAATTCAGCAACGTTTAATTGATGCATTTTATGCAGTGCTTGAACGGCGTCTTCATAGTATGGGCTAGCCGTTTTGCTATGCAGCTTATCTAAATAACAGTCCGCACCAAAATCAGTTAAAACTAAAAAACCAAGTTCGAGTGATTGGTGAAAAATAACCGGTGCATTAATACTTTGTTCCCGTAATAGCTGAGCAATTAAAATAAAGGGGCGACAATCCTCTTTAGCGGGTGGCGCATCCATCACCACATAACTGTCACCCTTTAAAACAACCCGGAAATACCGCCTAAAACTAGCATCCGCCGATGCCGCCTCACACGTAAAATCATCCGTGCCAAAAACACCTTGCAACCACACCAAAAGTGACTGCTTGCGCTTATCTGTACTCATAAAAACCACTCTCATTAACCAAATTAATTAATCGCGATAGCCGCGTCCCCAATATCATAACCTGTGGTGCATTAGGGGAATCACAAATTTAAGTTGTCAGCTAAGCAGCCTTACATTTCCCCTAATATATCCCCCATCAATTTAAGCTATTGATAGAAAACAGTGCTATCATGCGAACCCTTTTATTTTCAATTACTTATCGGTTGTTAACTCAACGTTAACAACCGATAAAACGTCCTTTTTAAGCACTAAAAACCACACCTAACCCTGTATTTAAAATCACTCTCCACCATGAAATCACACAACATCACTCTCTTTATTTTCATTATCACCTTTGCCCAGCTCAGTAATTCTGCCGAGGTACAATTACCCAACGGTGACCTACTCCATGGTGAAATAATTGAACATAAAGAGGGCCAAATAACCCTACAACACCCCTCCCTTGGCTTGCTCACTTTAAGCAATGCAACAATTAAACCGTCCGCACAAAAAACAATAGACTCAGGGCTATTCAAAACAGGTTTATTAGCAAACTGGAAGAGAGAAGTTGAAATAGGTATTAAAGGGAACGAGGGAAACTCTCGTAACCTACACATCCATACGGGCACACGCTTAACCTATGAAGGCATGCTAAAACGCTGGGATATTGAGTTAGCGTATGACAGTAGTGAAGATAGTGGAGAAGCGTCTCGAAATGAATTTTTCACTCGTTTTAATCGTGACTTTCTCATCCCCAACGCTACTCACTTCTATTTCACCGAAGGCCGTTATGACTGGGATGAGTTTGAAGACTGGGACTATCGCCTTAGTTTTGGTGGGGGTCTTGGTTACCAACTAATTAAAACTAACCATTGGATCGTCAACAGTCGTTCGGGGTTTGGTACAAGTAAAGAGTTTGGTGGCAAGAACCCTGATTGGACTCCAGAGGGAATACTGAGCATCGAGAGCAACTGGGCTATTACCGAACGCCATTCATTAGAGTTTAAAAACACTCTCTACCCAAGCTTTAAAGATGCTGGCGAATTTCGTAACACCTCTGCTTTAAACTGGAAAATTGGTCTCGATCAACTCAATGGTATCGACTTAAAAATTGGGCTTAAAAATGAATTTGACTCCAACACGTCAGGCGACTCCCGAAAAAATGATTTCAAATACAACCTATCATTGGTGCTCGCAATTTAATTGCCTTAGCACCCTACAAACAATCATGACTTTATCGTTTCATCAAAAACAAAGGACTCGTTATTAAGCTTAAGGCTCAACCTCTTCCTTACCTGAGAGAGTCGACTTTGCTAGCATCATAAAAAACATTCTTCTTGGGGAAATTAGCTCATCATGAAAGTTATATTACTAATATAATAGAAGAACCATTAAAGGTTGAAGAATTACTCATTCTATGCGACTTTATACAACTTACGTTAGAATCAAACAAAAGGCGTTCTCATCAACTGTTCGTATAGACATTTATTTCTTGGCTTAAGCCTCTTATTAACAACCTCTCAAGTCGTTGCCTACAGCAATTCACAATGGGATTGTAATTTAGCAAACGACGGTAAAACCTGGGACTGTTCTGCCGGCACAAAACCCTTAGCAAAGGCTCCAGAAACACCACAGCCAATTAAGAAAGAATTAGCAGCAGCGACTACTGATGTTGATTCTGCTATTGCTCAAATAAAGACGCCGCAAAACAAAGCATTACCAGCGCCCGTGCCACGAGTACAGCTCACACGCCAAGCAACGAATAAGCACTCTAAAAAGCAGCCAACACGCGTTAAAAGTTTAGCGACTAATGGAGCATGGGATTGCCAAGCTGGCACGAATGGCCAGTGGGATTGCTCTCAAACAAGCGCCCCCACTAACATTGATAACAACGATTATGTAGAAACAAGTGTAGAGTCGGGGCTCTTTATTGATTATGCGAATAATCGCCAAAAGAATGCAGTGCTATTTGAACAAATGGTTCAACACCTGGCAGTTAACCCATGGGATACCTGCGAAATTAGCTCTGATGAAAAGGCTGATGCCGACGCTCTAGCGCTTCAAAAAGAACGCCTAAATGCTAAGGTTAGTGTTGAAGCTGATTATGCTGAGATTATAAATAAGGATAATGCCCGTTTTAGTGGTGATGTATTAGTTAGACGTGCTGATCAGCTTATTACTGCCGATGAAATTAATTATCAAAATAGGCAGCAAATCGCCTCTGCATCCGGTGATGTGCTTTATCAACAACAAGGCTTTTCACTGCACAGTGAGCAAGCTCAACTACAGCTCAACGATAGCACTGGGAAATTTAATAACAACCAATTCATTATCGAAAGTACTCACGCTCGTGCCAGCACAAAAACCACCGAGATGGTTAACCGTAATATTACTCGCTCGAAGCAGGTTGTTTATACCACTTGCGCACCTAACGTTAACGATTGGGAGTTACAAGCAGAAAGCTTAGAGTTAAACAACGAAACAGGCCGTGGTACTGGCCGCAATGTATGGGTTGAAGTCTTTGATATGCCGATACTGTATACACCGTATATTAGCTTCCCAATAGATGATCGCCGTCAGTCAGGCATTTTAGCGCCTACCTTTGGTAATTCAGATACTACCGGCACAGACTTTGCTGTTCCTTATTATTGGAATATTGCCCCTAATTACGACGCTACCATTACCCCAAGGGTCATGAGCAGCCGTGGCTTTATGCTCGGCGCTGAATTCCGCTACCTAAGTAACAGCAGTGAAGGCCAAATATCGGCTGAAGGGCTTAATGACACTGAGATGGACGAGTTCAGAGGGCAGTTTTCCTTTCAAGATGAAAGCCGCTGGAGTTCTCGTTTAACGTCTGATATTGATATTAATGCAATGTCAGATGATGATTACCTAGAAGACTTTGGCAATAGCTTGAGCATTGCCAGTGATCGCTACCTTAAAAGCCATGCTCACTTAAACTATAATGCTGATAGCTGGTCGCTATTAACTCGAATTGATAATTATGATTCTATTGATGAAGGGGTTAGCAGCGCATCAAGACCTCATCGCCGGTTACCTCAAGTCTTGTTCAACCTAAAAGAACAAACTGTCTTCGACATTGCTAAAATCAATATGCGCAATGAATTTGTGTATTTTGATCATAGCAGTCAAGCACGGGCAAAGCGTCTTGATATTCAACCTAGCATTAGCGTACCTTTGCGAAACCCTGCTAGCTTTATAACCCCAAAATTAAGCGTTCGCCATACGAGTTATCGTCTAGACCAACGGGCCGCTGGGTTAGACAATAATATTGAACGTACGCTGCCAATATTATCACTCGACTCAGGCTTGTTTTTTGAACGGGATTTAAACTTTATGGGTGGTTTGATACAAACCTTAGAGCCACGCGCATATTACTTATATGTACCCTACGAAAACCAAGATGATATTCCCATTTTTGATAGCTCTGAATATGACTTTAGCTACAACCAACTTTTCAGAGACAATCGTTTTTCAGGTGCCGATCGTATTGGCGATGCAAACCAGCTCACTTTAGCCGTTACTTCAAGGTTTATCGAATCTAATACAGGTAAAGAGCGTCTAAGAGCCAGCATTGGTACGATTGTTTACTTTGACGACCTTGATGTGAGGCTAAACCCAACAAGTAACTCAATCAGTAAAGACAGTTCTGATATCGTGGCTGAGCTTTCAACAAAAATAACCGATAACTGGTCTGCTCGTTCTGCTTTACAGTACGACCCTCATGCGGGTAACACTGAAAAAGCAACACTTGGCCTACATTATAGAGATGGGGCAAACAGGTTATTTAATGCAACATACCGTTCTCGTTATGCGGGAACCGTTGATAGCAGTGGCCACTCTAATGATATAGAGCAAACCGATGTATCCTTTAAATGGCCCATTAATGAAGAGTGGAGTACGGTGGGTCGTTGGAACTACTCTGAAGAGCATAATTTATCACTCGATACTTTTATCGGCTTAGAAAAAGATACTTGTTGCTGGCGTATGCGTGTTATTGCACGTCAATACGTTAACGATGCCTTTGATGAAGAACCTAAACAAGGCGTGTTTTTCCAATTTGAGCTTAAAGGGCTTACCAGCTTTGGTGAAAAACTTGACTCATTCCTTGAAGAAGGAATTTTAGGGTATCAAATACCTGAACAATAACGGCATAACACTCACTTATAGCGATGGTGGGGCACTTTAACCCACCATCCATTACACAGTTAAACAGACATAACTCCATATGAAACGATTCAAACCTTTAGCTTTACTCCTACTCATCTTTATCGCTAGCTCATCAGCCTTTGCCGAAAACGCTGTTAACCGTATTGTTGCTGTTGTTGACCAAGGCGTTATTTTACAAAACCAACTGGATGAGCAGATTAGGCTCATGTATCAACGTATGCCGCCTGAGCAAAGAGCCGCTTTATCAACCGCTGACATTTCAAAACGTGTGCTTGATAAAATGATTATTACCGAACTACAGCTACAAATAGCTCGACGTAGTGGCGTAAGAGTTGCCGATAGTGAAGTAGATGCTGCTATTGAACGTATTGCGAAAAGTAATAAACTCGGTACAAAAAAGTTTTTAGCGGTATTAAAAAAAGATAATATCACGCTGAAATCATTCAAAAAATCGATCCGTGAGCAAATCCTCATTCGACGCATCCAATCAAGCTTTGTGCACCATGAAGTTAAAGTATCCGATCAAGAAGTGAGTAGCTTTTTAAAGCTTTTAGAACAAAATAATGCCGACCAGTCTAGTGAATACCGCTTGGGACACATCCTCATTGCTACCGCTGAAAATGCATCAACGGATGAGATAAAAAAATCTGAACAAAAGGCCAACAAGCTTATTAACTCACTAAACAAAGGCGTAAAGTTTGCCACCTTATCAATCAACTACTCGGATGCTAGCAATGCATTAGAAGGCGGCGACCTAGGTTGGATGAAGCTCCCTCAAATGCCATCGTTGTTAAAACCATATGTTGAAAAAATGCAAGCAGGTGAAGTATCACAATTAATTCAAAGCCCCAGTGGCTTCCACGTCATCAAATTATTCGAGGTTCGTGGCCCCAAGAAGGTTATGGTCACCAAAACACACGTTAGGCATATACTCATTAAGATTAATGCCTTAGTCAGCGACCAAGCTGCTGAACAACGTTTATTAGGCCTTAAACAGCGCATTGCTAATGGTGATGATTTTGCTACCTTGGCACGAGCCAATTCTGAAGACAGAGGTTCAGCCATTACTGGCGGGGACCTTAACTGGGTACAACCCGGCGCCTTAGTTCCCGCGTTTGAAGAGGCAATGAATAAGCTAGCAATTAATGAAGTTGGCAAGCCTATTCAAACTCAGTTTGGCTGGCATTTAATCCAAGTATTGGGCCGCGAACAACAAGACAACACGCAGTTGATGCGCAAAGCTCAGGCTCGCTCACAATTACAAAAACGTAAAGCAGATGCAGCAATTGAAGTTTGGCTCACTAAGTTACGAGATGAGGCGTACATAGAGTACCGCTTAAACAACTAAGCCATGCCCCTTCCAAGAATAGCCATTACCCCCGGTGAACCTGCGGGTATTGGCCCTGATATATGTTTACAAATATGCCTGCAAAGCTGGCCTTGTGAACTTATCTTTGTCGCAGACCCTACGCTACTACGCCGCCGAGCTAAACAGCTCGGCATCACACTTGATATTCAAATAGCCGATTTAACACAGCCTAGTTGCGAACACCAAGCTGGAAAAATGCTGGTTTTCCCCATTGAGCTTAAACAGCCGGAAATCTGCGGGCAGTTAAACAAAGAAAATGCGCACTATGTTATCAAGACCTTAACGGTCGCGGCTCAGCTCTGTTTGGATAAGCAGTGCCAAGCGCTGGTGACTGCCCCCGTACAAAAAAGCATTATCAACGACGCTGACATTCCATTTTCTGGTCATACTGAGTTTTTCGCTGAGTATTGTGGCGGCTACCCCGTTATGATGCTAGCCAGCAAGGACTTACGTGTTGCCTTAGCGTGCACTCATTTACCCCTCAAAGATGTTAGCGCGACTATTACCACTGCTCTGCTTAATAACGTTATCCATGTACTACAACGCGATTTAATAGATAAATTCTCTATTGAACAGCCAAGAATTGCTGTTTGCGGTTTAAACCCACATGCGGGTGAAAACGGGCATTTAGGTGATGAAGAAATCAACACGATTATCCCGTGTTTAGACGACTTACGGCTGCAAGGCTTTAAGCTAAGCGGCCCTCTCCCTGCCGATACTATATTCACTCAGCCCATACTCGATCAACATGATGCCGTATTAGCCATGTACCACGATCAAGGCTTACCGACCCTAAAGTATTCAGCCTTTGGCGATGCGGTAAACATTACCTTGGGGCTTAACATTACTAGAACATCGGTTGATCATGGAACAGCTTTAGATCTCGCTGGGAGCGGCAAAGCCAGCGCAACTAGTTTACAATCTGCCTTACAAATGGCTATAGACTTATCAACACACTAATATTTTGAATAAACCACATAAAGCACGTAAACGATTCGGTCAGAACTTCTTACACGACAGCCGTATTATCCACCAAATAATTATGGCGATTGATCCGGCTAAAACGGATCATTTAGTTGAGATTGGCCCAGGGCAAGGCGCGATTACTGAACCCTTGCTCGCCAGTCAATGTCAGTTAGATGTCGTGGAGCTAGACAGGGACCTAGTGGTTCATCTAGCGGAAAAATTCGCCCAATACCAACGCTTCAATTTGCACAGTGCTGATGCGCTCACATTTGACTTTTCAAGCTTGGCGGGTGATGAGAAATTACGCATCGTTGGCAACCTGCCCTACAATATTTCAACACCTTTACTATTCCATTTAATGCAGCAAGCCAATCATATTCAAGATATGTATTTCATGCTGCAAAAAGAAATTGTTAATCGCCTGCATGCAAAACCGGGCAGCAAACAGTTCGGTAGGCTAAGCATTATGATTCAAATACATTGCGAGGTAGAAGCCTTATTTGATGTTGACCCTGAGTGCTTTGATCCTAAGCCCAAAGTCATGTCGAGCATTGTTCGCTTAACCCCCCATACCACCCCCAAATACAACATTAACGACCTTGAGTTATTTGAAAAGATTGTTAAAGCATCCTTTGCCCAACGCCGTAAAACAATTAGAAATAACTTAAAAGAAATATGTGATGACCAAGCACTTAACGATGCGGGCATAGATGCAGGCTCAAGAGCCGAGGCATTGGATATTGACCTGTTTGTTACGCTGAGCAACCAACTTAGTGGCGAATAAAGGACTCTAAATTAGCCTTGAGGATAAACCACATTAATGAGTTGATAACTCAGGTAGATATAACAAAACGTTAATAAAAGACAGGTACTAAAGTTTTTTTGTATGGCTTGCCGAAGGATATGCGCCATGACTACAAAACTCCAGCATACAATAATAAAAACCATCCACCCCCATAAGCCCAATGATTGTTGGGTTCTGGACAACTGTTCAACCTGGTAAGAAAAAGGCAAACTAACAAGGCTTATTAATGCGCCACTTGCATACGTAGCGCTAATCACTTGTTTAAAACGACTCGAAAATGAGAAGTAACTCAGTAGCAAATAAACAAACACGGTTAAAAAAAGCGTTTCTAAAAACACCTGCCCAGCAGCAATAAGAAAACCAAGCTCGCTTCCCAAAAAGATACTCATACAACCGACAAACAGATAGAGAAATAACGTCTGCCGCTGCAGAATATCCGACTCTGGAATATCCTGAGGACCTTTCTTTAAGGTGCATATTCCTAAAATTGTGACTAACAGTGATTTATAATAAGGATTCATACGCTAAGTATGCTGTACCATTGCTGCTTATTCAACATCGCTACTGTGGATTGAGATGATATTAAGCCAAAACGAACAAATTGAGTTCAAAATCCTTGAGTTAAACCAAGAACACCAAGACTTACATTACATTATTGATCACTTGGCTGAAGAAGTGAATCCAGATCAAATCCGCATTAGGCGGCTTAAAAAACGCCGCTTGTATGTAAAAGATCAAATAGAGCACTTTAAAAGCTTTTTAATTCCTGACATTGATGCCTAAGGAGGCTCTAATGGAAAAGATTACAAAGCAGCAATACTTAAACTTAATTGATGGCGCTGAGGTTCTTGAAAAAGACGGCCACGGCTTAAAGGTTCTTGATACAAAAAAGGGCGAAATGATTAAGTTATTCCGTCGTAAACGATTCTTTTCAACCGCCCTATTTAGTCCGTATGCCGTGCGTTTTGTAAACAATGCCAAGCGACTACAATCATTGGGCATACCAACGATTATCATCAACCGCTTACTTTGGTGCGCCGATATAAAGCGCCATATCGTAATTTACCAACGTTTAGCCGGTGAATTATTGCGTGATGTTCTTAGTGAAAACACTGATGCCAGCAACAAGGCATTCCTCAAATTTGCCGAATTTATAGCCCAACTACACCAATCGGGGGTTTATTTTCGCTCAGCTCATTTACGGAACATTCTTGTTCAACCCAATGGAGAGCTTGCGTTAATTGATATCTCGGATATGCAAATAAAAGCAAAGCCCTTGTCCTTGGCTTTACGCCAGCGTAACTTTGAACATATTCTGCGCTACCAAGAAGATAAGGACTTAATGTCAGCTCAATTAGAAAGCTTTTTATCGGCTTATGCTCACGCTAGTAAACTTTCACCTAAGCAACTCGTGTCACTTAGGCAAAAGATTGAGTCTATTCTTGGCTAGGCTTTTTCACCATGATGTCTTCCATAATCAGATATTCTAAATCTGAGCCATAAAACATATTCAACGCATCTGTTGGTGAGCAAACCATCGGCTCACCTCGACGATTCAACGATGTATTCAACACCACACCATTACCCGTTAGTTTTTCAACCTCAGTTAATAGTTCGTGATAACGCGGATTTGTTTCCTTCGTTACAATCTGCGCCCTAGCGGTGCCATCTTCATGCACGACTTCTGGAATGCGTTCTTTCCAACTTTCAGCTACGTCAAAGGTAAATGTCATGTAGGGGCTTGGGTGATCGGTTTGTAGAATATCTTCTGCAATACTGTCAAGAATACTTGGACAAAATGGGCGCCAGCGCTCACGGTATTTAATTTGCGCGTTAATTCTATCAGCCACGCCCTTGCTGCTAGGGTTACCAATAATGCTTCGATTACCCAGTGCACGCGGGCCAAATTCCATACGCCCCTGAAACCAAGAAATAGGGTTACCATCTGCAAGCAACTTGGCAGTATATTCTGTAGTATTTTCTAATACTTCGTAGCTTGGTTTATTGGGGTGATCTAAACAGGCTTGTATACATTCTTCATTGGTGTATTTAGGCCCTAGGTAAACGTGTTCCATTTTTTCGATGCTTTCACCCAACTCTTGCGCAGCATAACTCGCTGCACCAATCGCCGTTCCAGCATCACTAGCTGCAGGTTGTACAAACAGCTCCTTAACATCTGGGCGAGCAATAATGCGCTGATTAAGCTTAACGTTTAACGCAACCCCTCCGGCATAACAAAGTTTGCCTGTTTCCTTCAGAGTATCGCCCAAATAGTTATCAATAAGCCCTAAAGCCACTTTTTCTAATAAGGCTTGAATACTGGCGGCATAATCAATATAGGGGTCGTCAATTTCATCACCCTTACGCCTTGGCCCTAACCAATCAATTAATTTTGGACTGAAATAATAGCCTTTACCGTTTTCTTTATATCGGCGTAAACCTAGGCAGTTTACCAACTGCGTATTAACTCTAAAGTCTTTACCATCTGTATCAATCAATCGTGAAAAATCAAAGCGTGTTGGATCACCATAAGGCGCCATTCCCATCACTTTAAATTCACCGTCGAGCATTTCAAAACCAAGAAACTCGGTAATTGCCCCATATACACCACCCAGTGAATCAGGATCATAAAATTCTTTAATTTTATGAATCTTCCCATTTTCACCATAACCAAAAAAGGTTGTGGCATATTCACCTTTACCATCAATACCTAAGATAGCTGTTTTTTCTTTAAAACCACTCAAGTGGTAAGCGCTACTGGCGTGCGCTAAATGATGCTCAACGGGTACGAATTTAACACGCTGTGAATCGATGCCTAAGTCATCAAGCATTTTCATCACATTCTTAAAGTTACGTTCATAACGGCGGTTACCGTTAAATAATGCCATCAACGCACGATCGGGTGCGTACCAATAGCGTTTAGCATAATGCCAACGAGCAGGGCTTGAGAGCCCTATTTTCGCATATGGAAAAGCGACCACATCAATTTCACTGGGCTTTATTCCTGCGTACTCTAGGCAGAACTTAGTCGATTCATAAGGGTATTTTCCCTTAGCGTGTTTATCACGAAGAAATCGCTCTTCTTCTGCTGCCGCGACTAGTTTCCCATCAATATAGAGTGCTGCCGATGCATCGTGACTCACTGCACCTGATAAGCCTAAAACTTTCATACTAAACCTGTTTAATTGTCTGTTAATCGCCTAAACGATAATAATGTATCTATTTTACAGCCTGAGAATGTCATCCGGCTAATTTTAATTATGCCTAAATTCAAGCAGCAAACATGGGTAAAGCCCCCTTTCGGCGACTAAATTTCTTTTTGTTTTATTTTAGCCATGAGCTTATTCCACAAGCGTTGCGAACCACGGCTTAGTTCTTCTTCGCCACAATACACCTTAAAAAACGCTAATTTATCATCATTCGTCCAGCCATGGGAGTGACGTAATAGTGTTAATAAATCTCTAAACCTAGCCATTTTTCGGCAAACTGGCTTTTTAACTTTTTCCAAATCAATCACTCGCAGATCAAACTCGGTATTAGATAGCTGTTTTACAAAAACGTGTTTAGGGTAAAAACAATTGTGCTGAAAGTTATGCTGATGCATTTTTTGCATTAATACGGCAAGTTGCTTAAAGAGTGCTTTTTTACTCTCTTCATTAGAATAAACTGAACCACCTTGCTGGTATTCCACAGAGGATAGCTCCACATAACCCGCCAGCTCCTCGGTTAAAATCACCGCACGTTGATGGCCGCCCTCCTTCCATTGCTCAAAAAACACGAGATCAAGAGAAGGAATTTGGTGGCGTTGAAACGCTGTGATAATCTCATACTCACGTGCAAAAGTCGCCATTCCCTTAAAGGGGTGCGAAAAAGTGCGGGTAACGTGATCTTCTTGTCGCT
>JQIA01000997.1_pt1 | contig 15090 bp, 9 predicted proteins | sample 811431 | NCBI WGS metagenome assembly JQIA01 (sample SAMN02998118, study PRJNA258478) | marine sediment metagenome | biome: marine; feature: seafloor; material: sediment; isolation source: oil-polluted sediment collected from 3 locations (0.5 km, 0.7 km and 0.9 km)... | place: USA: Gulf of Mexico ... | reverse complement strand
AAATTCTGACTCAATTCCAAAGATTTCATCTAAAGTGGGAGTGCTGGTCCAGAATCCGGTTTTAAAATTAATGTTATAAGATCCTAGACGAGCTATCTTTTGAGATTTTAATAGAGATATCTCTTTCTCCTCTAATATTTTTTTTGTCCTTTTTAAATCTGTTACATCTGTTAAAGAAACAATTACTTTTCCTTTGTCATCAATTTTTGCTAGTTTTAAAATTGTTGAGATTTCTTTCCCATCTGATCTAACATATTTTGCTTCGTCTCTAAATTCAATTTTATCTGATGCAATAACTAAAAATTCTTTTTTAAGTACTTCAAAAGCATCTGAATTCAAGGTGCTTCTTAAAAGTTTTAGAAGCGCTTCTATATTTTTAACTTTAAATAACTCTAACGTACTTTGATTTACGCTAGTTATTTTTATTTTATAAATACATTCTTTTACAAAATCGAGATTGTTATTAAGGTATGTTTTTAAATCTTCGACTTCTGATTTCTTTTTTTGCAATAAGATTTTTACCTCCGTATAATCTTCCTCAAACAAGGCAATAGGACTTTGTTCAAACAAACTTTTAAATCTATAATTACTCTCTAAGTGTAATCTGTTTTTTTCAGATAATTCATTACTTAGCTGAACCAATTCTTCGTTTCGGTTTTCTAATTCATTATAGGAATTTTTAAGATTAGAGATATCTGTAACCATTGCAAACGAACCTATTCTAATTTTTTCTTTATTAAAAATAGGAGATGTTTTAAATAAACAAGGTACATTTTTACCATTCTCAAGAGCCAATTCAATTTCGTAAGAAGAAGACTGGCCTGTATCTCTTAATTTTAACTGCTTTTTGAAGATTTTTAAATTTTCTTTATCTACAAAATCAAATATTGATTTTCCTAAAATTTTACTCTCCTCGCGCTTTAAAATTTTACACATTTTAGGGTTTACCTCTGTAGTTTTTGCGTCTGTATTAATTATCCAAAAACCTTCATTGGCTGTTTTTAAGATGGTGTTTAGCGCCTCTTCACTTTCTTTAATTATTTCAAATGCACTGCTTAAACTATTTTCAGCTTTTTTTCTTTCTGTAATATCACGCCAAACGCAATGAATTACTTCATTATTAGGGGTGTTAGAAATTGCTGTTAGCAATACTTCAACGGGGAAATCATCTCCATTTTTTTTGGTATGGATCCATTCAAATCGATAGGTTCCTTTAGTTAAGGCCGTTTTCATCATTAGATCGGCTTTTTTATTTGAATTTACTCCATCCAGTTGTTTTTTAGGTGATAATTTTGAAGGATGTACATTTAGAAATTGTTCTTTTGAATTATAGTCAAGCATCTCAACTGTTGCTAAGTTGCAATCTGTAAAAATTCCATTCTCAATAATTAAAATAGCATCTCCAGATTTTTCATAGAGTTCTTTAAAGCTTTTTTCACTTTCTTTAATTTTTTTAGTAGCTTTTATTAATTTCTGTTCAGCTAATTTACGTTCAGTTATATCTTCTTTAACCGCTAAGTAGTTTATAATTTCTCCTATTTCATTTTTTATTGGAGTAATGGTTACATGTTCCCAAAAAATATTTCCACACTTTGATTTATTTCTAAATTCGCCATTCCAAATGTTGCCTTCTGTAATGGTTTTCCACATATTAGCATAATATTCTTTCGGTTGCGATCCAGAATTTAAAACTCTAGGGTTTTGCCCTAATGCTTCTTCTGCTGTAAAGCCTGTTAGTTCGGTAAATTTTGGATTGGTGTACTCAATATTCCCATCAACATCTGTAATAACAATTGTATTTGCACTTTGCTCAACAGCTGTTGATAATTTTTTTGTTTCTACTTCTAATTTTTTTCGTTCCGTGATATCTCTTATGGCTGATACCCTATAGGAATTATGAATATCAGTACTAATTTCTCTTGCTTCTATTTCAATTGGGAAAACGGTACCATCCTTTCGCTTTCCCTCAATTTCATAAGGTAATGTGTATTTTTTCTGAATGCTTTCAGAAAGCTGTTTTTTGTATTTCTTAGGAAAAAGAATACTTGCTATATTTTTTCCTATTAACTCTTTTCGATTATAACCAAACATTTTTTCTAATGAAAAGTTGATATCAATTGCAACTCCCTTATCGTGAATAAGGATACCTTCGAAAGTTAAATTCGATAGTTTCTTGAAATTTTCTTCGCTTTCTTTAATGGTATCTTCTAGTTGTTTCCTTTCAGTTAAATTACTAAATGCTGAAATACGAACTTTTTTTCCTTTGTAATTTGACGTTCTTGCCTTAATCTCAGCGGGAAATGTAGTTCCATCTTTTCGTAAAGCAGTTACTTCATAAGGTTTTTCACAATTAGCTAAAATTTTACTTACAACTAAATCACGATCTTGTGGGATTATCAAATCCGAAGCTTTCATAGCTACAGCTTCATCATATGAATATCCAAACATCTTTTGAGCGGAAGCATTTTGCTCGAGACAAGCTCCATTTTCAGACATAAAAACGGCTTCAAAAGAAGCCTCAGATAAAGCACGATGACGCTCTTCTGTTTCCTTTTGATTTGTAATATTTAAAATTGAAATATTTGCTGTAACTGTGTTGTTATGTTCATTTTGAAGTATGTTTAACTTTACAACTCCAAAAATTGATTCCCCTAATAAATTTAAAAACTTAATTTCTTGTTTAATCTCAGTTTTCCCGTCAAATATCTCTATTAAAACTTTTTGATAATACTTTAAGGTTTCTTCTGTAACTATTTTATGGGTGTTTTTAGCAAGGTGGTTTTTACTTTTTGCTTTAAACAAATTAACAGAGGCGTTATTTACATGGATTATTTTTACAGTATGGTAACAAATTGCTAAGAATTCAGGTGATTTACCAAGGTATTTTTTAATATTTTTAACTCCTGAATGTTTCAGTACTTGTAATTTTTCAAAACCTTCTGTAAAATCCATTTCCCAAAGTGATGTTGGGTTTTCTTCAAATAGTTGTCTGTAATTTTCTTCGCTAGATTTTAGATCATTTTCAATTTTTACTTTTTCAGAAATATCTCTTATAGTTCCAAGCACTAGTTTTTTAGTGTCTAATTCTATATTATTTCCAACAATTTCTGTTAAATATTCTGTACCGTCTTTTCGTTGTAAATTCACTCTAAGCGGAATTCCTTCCATACTCGTTTTACTATCATAAAAACTTGACTGACTTTGGTTTTTAGCTTTCATGTCAAAAACCGTCATTTTTAAGAGTTCTTTTTCTGAATAGCCTGACATTTTACAAAATGCTGGATTTACAAATACATAATTCCCTTCTAAATCAGCAACAGTGTATCCGTCAGAAGTTTGATTTGTAAAAGATTTAAATTTTCGTTCACTCTCTTCAATTTTTTTATTGGAAACTTGTAAATCTTTAATTTGATATTTTAGAATATTTTGGTATATATTTTTTTCAAGTACTTGAGAAACTTTAATAGCAATAATTTGTAAAACAAGTTCAATGGTTTTCGTCTCTTTTATGGCTTTATCATGTAATACTGCCAATAAACCTATAGGCTCTCCCGTTGAACTCCATAATGGAATACCAATATAACTTTCTACATTCATTTGAATCAGTAAATCGTCTTTTGGGAAAATCTCTTGTACTTTTTTTGGATAAGCACACAAATTTTTATTTATAACATTTTCGCATGGCGTATGTACTAAATCATACGTGATATTTGGTAAATATTCTTTGTTACTATAAATTACTACTGTTTCAGTAACACTTGGAGTTTCAATGGAATACTTATCAATTAAAACATAACGTACCTCAAACAAATTTCCTAAATATTTTGCTGCCAATTTAAGAAACTCACCACCTTGACTTTCGTAATCTTTTTGCGCAATAAATTTTAATGCATCTTCAATATGCTTTTGTTGATTGTTCATAGTTGGGGTACAAACTTGGAAATTAAATTAAATAACTCTTCTTGATTTATTGGTTTTGAAATAAAATCATCACAACCAGCTTCCAGAGCTCTTTTTTCTTCCTCTTTTGTTGAATAGGCAGTTTGTGCAATTATAGGAATATTTGGGTATAAGGTTTTTATTTTTTTTGCAGCTTCATACCCACTTATTTTAGGCATTTTTAAATCCATAAGAATTAAATCAATGGTTGGGTTATTGTTACAGATATTAATAGCTTCTTTACCATTTTTTGCATGTATGAGGGTACATTTCAAATTTAAAACATCTTTTAATAATGTTTCAAGATACAAATAATTTACTTCTTCATCTTCAGCAATTAATATTGTATGTTTGCTATTAGAATCTACTGTTTCAATAGCAGTGTACACTGGGTTATAAGGAATGGAAACTACAAAGGTAGTCCCTTTACCTTTCCTTGACTCAACTGTAATTTGACCTCCTAGTAATTCTGTATTTTCTTTAGCAATAGACAATCCAAGTCCAAGTCCTCTTACTTTTTTTGACTCCTCTTTTTCTGCCTGCGCAAAACGTTCAAAAATCAATTTTTGATCTTCAGGCTTAATACCTACCCCAGTATCTTTAATATAAATTTCTAACTTGGTCGGTTTTCTTTTAGTATCCAATTGATATCCAAATTCTATGGATCCAACATTGGTAAATTTTAAAGCATTTTCTAACAAGTTGCTTATAATTTTATGCAGTTTAAATCTGTCTGTTAAAATAGAACTTCTTTTATCTGACAACCCTTTTTTAAGATACAAAGGGGTTTTGTTTTCTTTTGCTTTTGGGTCAAAAATTGAGAATAATTCCAGTAGTAAATCATTGATATTAACTGGCTCGTTTATCACTTTTACCTGTTTTGTTCCAAGTCTTGAAATTTCTAGAATATCATCAATTACTTGTAGTAATTGGTTTCCACTATTTTTAATAATATTTATAAAATAAGCTCGTTTTTCTTTGACTAATTTTGGGTCTCCTAGTAATTCTGAAAAGCCTAAAATACCATTCATTGGAGTTCTAATTTCATGTGACATATTGTTGATAAACTCCGTTTTTAGCTGGTCACTTTCTTCTGCTGCTCTCTTAGCTTCTTTTAACTGGGTAACATCATTCATAGAAACAATAACTCTAGAATCTCCTATTATAACCAATTCTAAAATGACTGTAATAACTTTACCATCCTTTCTAATAAATTCTGTTTCTCTTTTAAATTCTTTCTTATTTTTAGATAACGCTACTAACTCTTCTTTTAATGTTTCAAAAGATTTTGAATTAAAACATTGGCTTAGGTTTGATATCAATTCTTCTTTCGTTTTTACCCCTAATAAGTCTAAAGTACTATCATTAACATTTAGTACTTTTATTTTTGAAGCACACTCATAAACAAAATCAGGGTTTTCATCTAAATACTGTTTTAGGCTATCAACCTCTTTTATTTTCTTTTTTAAAATTTTTAATACTTCTGAAACATCTTCTTCCCAAAGAGAGACTGGATTTTGATTGAATAAGCTTCTAAATCTATTTTCACTTAAAACAAGCTCATTGTTTTTTTCTTTAATCTCCAAATTATTCTGTTTCAGTTTTTTTTCGGCTTTTTTTCTATCAGTAATGTCTCTTAGAACGCCATGAATTTCTTTATGGTTTGGTTTTGTAGAAATAGAAGTTAGCAATATTTCCACCGGAAACAATTTCCCATTCTTTTTTCTGTGTATCCATTCAAATCGGTGTGTTCCTTTTTCTACACATAGCCTAAACATTTTCTTAGATTTCTCAAATGAGTTTTGGCCATCTGGCTGAATTTCAGGATACAGTTTAGAAGGGTGTACTTTTAAAAACTCCTTTTTTGATGCATAACCAAACATTTTAATTGCTGCAATATTAAAATCGATAAGTTTTCCATTTTTCCCAATCAAAATGGCATCTCCAGACTTTTCATACAGTTCTCTAAATTTCTTTTCACTTGCTACAATTTGCCCCTTTGCTTTACCTAGTTTTTGCTCTGCTTGTTTTCGTGCTGTAATATCTTGAATTGTTCCTAGTGAACGTACTGGCTTACCTTCTTCATTATACTCTGTAATGCCTTTTTCTACAACATATTTTATTTCATTCAATTTTGAGATTACGCGATGGCTTATTTCAAACGATTGTTGATCAGATAAAGAATCTAAATAGGCATTATTCACTTTATCTCTGTCTTTAGGATGGATGTTCTCCATAAAAGAAGCATACGTAGGTTGAAATTCCTGTGGTTTAAAATTAAAAATTCTATAAACCTCATCTGACCAGGTTAAAGTATTACTTATTAGGTTGAGCTCCCAATGTCCAATTTGTGCGATCTCTTGTGCTTCCTTTAATAACGATTCACTTTCTTTTAAAGCTGTTTCAGATTGTTTTCTGTCGCTAATATTTCTTGCGAAACCAAGAGTCACTTTAATATTGTTGATTGTAGCGACCCCAATTCTAATTTCAACAGGAAAAACAGAGCCGTCTTTTCGTTTATGCTTAGTTTCTATTTTCAGAGGTTTCCTAGGTGCTAAATTTCTCCAAAATTCTTTAGCTTTTTCCAATTCAATAAAATTGGCATCAACCTCTGTAATATTCATTGCTAGTAGTTCTTTTCTACTATAACCTAAATTGGTGCAAGCAAGATTATTTACATCTATAATTTCACCTTTAAAGTTTGCCATATACATGGCATCTCCAGCATTTTCAATAATAGTTTTAAAACGGATTTCACTTTCTTTTAAATCCTTTTCAACTTTCTTTTTTTTTGTAATATCTCTAATTGTTCCAAGTACACTTTTTCTGTTGTTAATATTTAAAACTTTTCCTGTGACCTCAGCGATAAATTCTGTTCCATCTTTTCTGACTAAAACAACTTCAACAGGAATTCCTTCATTTGTGGTCTTTGTTTTTTTAAAGGTTGCTTTATCTTTTTTATCTGCAGTAACGTCAAAAACGTTCATTTTTAAAAGTTCTTCTTTGGTCCAGCCAAGCATTAAACAAAAAACTGAGTTTACATAGGTATAATTTCCTTTTAAATCAGCTACTGAAATTCCTTCAGAGGATTGACTTGTAAAGGAGTGAAATTTGTTTTCACTTTCAATAAGAGCATCTTCCGTTTTTTTACTTTCAGTAATGTCTAAAATAATTCCTTCGTAATGTGTAACTTCACCTTTTGAGTTTCTTCTAATTTGGGTATTGTCCTTTACCCATTTAATTTTTCCATTCTTTGTAATAATCCTGTATGGTTTATGTGAAAATGAAGTTGTTTTAGATTCGCTATGTATTTTCACTTCATTTTGTACAAAATTTACATCATCGGGGTGAGTAATATCCATATATGATATGTTACCATTTAAAAACTCTTCAGATGTATAGCCAAAAATTTTATGTACGTTATTAGAAACATAAGTTACCGGCCAATTTTCTTGGTTACTCCATAAAAATACCACCGAAGGGCTTCTTTCAATAATATCAAGTGCTTTAGTTAGGTTTTCTTCTGCTTTTCTCCGATCAGTGATATCTTCACCAGAGCTAAAATGCCCAATAATAGTCCCTTTTTCATCTCTTTTAATAGCATTGTGCCATCGAATGCTTCTTTCTTGTCCACTTTTTGTTAAAACAAGATTTTCATTATGTTCATTAGCTTCAATAACTCCCGTAAGGAGTTTTTTTGAAATAGTTCCAACAATTTTTTTGTTTTTTTCAGGAAGAAAATTATCAAACCAATTTTTACCTAGTATTTCTTCTTCTTTATAGCCTAATATTTCACACGCTTTTTTATTTACATGGGTAACATTTCCACGTACATCAATCTCAATTAATAGTGCTCCAGTAAAATCTAATGAAATTTGAGATTTAAATTTTCTTTTTAGTTCTGTTAATTCTTTTTTAAGTTCTTCGCTTGTGGGTAGTTTACGCATAGCAACAAATTTTATAAATTAGCGCTCATTTGAAGTGAATTTATACCATCTTTATACTAATTATTTTTAAAAATGATACAAACACACTAAAAAATAGTTTGTGTTAGTTACATAAGCTATAAATGTACAAAATGTAATTGATTGGTTTTGTGATATTTGTCAACTTCTATCACTATAAGTTATGGATAGTTTTAGCAAATTTATTTACTTTTCCCCAATTCGTGTACTCAATTTCAGTATTGGTATCGGTGGGGCCTTTGGTTATCCACATAATAAACTGAATCATAATTCTATCAAAAAAGGGGTATTTTTTATAATCTAATTTTCCTGCAAAAACTTCAACAATGGTAGGTTTCCAAGTAATAGATTTAAAAAATTTAACTACATAAGGATTGGTTTCTGGGGTATTTTTTTCGGGTTTTCTAGCTACTAAATTCACCGACAAAAATGCCGTTTTAAGAGCGTCTAGTTGGGTTTTATTTGTATTTATAAATTCAATTATTTTTTTATGATGCACGCCATATCTAATACTTGATCCTATAATTAATTTATTAAAACTATCTAAGTCCTCATTAAAATTATCAATAGAGTAAAGCTCAACAATGTTATTGCTACTTTGTAATTCTTCTTTAAGTTTTGTACAAATTTTTAAAGTTTGTCCATCAACCGTGGCATATAATATTCCTATTTTTTGATTCATCTTTAATAATTCTAGTGACTATTTTTAAAACATACTCAAATTTACAAAAAGCAACTTCTAACAGTTATGATATATGTCAATATTTTAAAAGTACAAAACCTTCCTTTTTATACTTAATAGGTACAAAAAAACCAGTCAAAAATTGACTGGTTTAAATTTTTTAAAAGATAATGGAGTGAATTAAATTACTTTAACGTCTACTGCATTCATACCTTTTTTTCCTTCTTTTAGTTCGTATTCAACTACGTCGCCTTCTTTAATTTCATCAATTAAGCCTGAAATGTGTACGAAATAATCTGTTCCTGAACCTTCTTCTGTTATGAATCCAAATCCTTTAGATTCATTAAAAAATTTTACTGTTCCTTTGTTCATTGTTGTAAATAAAAATATATTAAAGTGCAAAGATAGTTTTATTTCATTCTCTCAATTGAATTTTTTGGAAAATTATTTTTTTATTTTAAAAAATGGTAGAATTGTAACCTATTGCTAATCTAATAGTTCGGTAAGTTTTTTGAAAGTATCCTTTGCATTTTCACCACCATACAATACTGCATATACCGCATCTATGATAGGGGTTTTGGCTTTATTCTGTTCGTTTAATAAATAGGCACTTTTTGAGGCGTAATAACCTTCAGCTACCATACTCATTTCCATCATAGCGCTTTTAACTGTATATCCTTTGCCAATCATATTACCAAACATTCTATTTCTACTAAAAACAGAATATCCCGTAACCAATAAATCTCCTAAATAGGCCGAGTTGTTAATGTTTCGCTTCATTCTATGAACTTTCTTAATAAAGCGTTTCATTTCACGAATAGAGTTTGACATTAACACCGATTGAAAATTATCTCCATATCCTAAACCGTGCGCAATACCTGCTGCAATAGCAAAAATATTTTTTAGCATTGCTGCATACTCTGTTCCTATAATGTCGTCAGAAATTTTAGTTTTAATGTAATTACTTGACAAGTATTTGCTTAATTGCAGTGCTTTTTCGTCATCTCTACAAGCAATTGTTAGGTAAGATAATCGCTCCATAGCAACCTCTTCTGCATGACATGGTCCCGTAATAACACCTATATTCTCAAACGGAATTTGGTGATTTTCATGAAAATGCTCCCCTACAATTAGTCCTGTTTCAGGTACAATTCCTTTAATGGCTGAAAACACTGTTTTTGAAGAGAAATCTACTGTTATTTTATCCAATTCTGTTTTTACAAATGCCGAAGGAATGGCAAAAATTAAAATATCTGCATATCCAACCAATTCATTAATATCATTTGATAAATATAATTTATCAGTATTAAATTCAGCAGAACTTAAGTAATTTGGATTGTGATCATTCTCTTTTATATAATCAATGGCGCTTTCATTTCTCATGTACCATCCTACTTTATCTAAGTTCTCACATAACATTTTTACGATGGCTGTTGCCCAGCTTCCGCCGCCAAAAACGGCAATTTTAGGGATTTTACTCATTTATAAAATATTTAGATTTCAAAAGTAAACAAACTTATATGAAGTCCAAAACTTAAGCGCTTAACAATTGTTAAACTGAATCATTTCTTAAGTCTCACAAGGGAACTTAGCTATAAAAAGAAAATCTTTTGTACATTTATCAGGTTAATTTTTATTCTATATAATTCACTATTGAGCGCGCTTAAACGATTTTTTAAAGACACTATCATTTACGGAATTGCAGCCGTTTTACCTCGAGTTATCAATTTTTTATTGGTTCGGGTTCATACAGATGCTTTACCAACTAATAATTATGCTGAAAATACTAATTTTTACATTTGGGCAGCTTTGTTTTCAGTGCTGTTAACTTTTGGGATGGAAACTGCATTTTTTAGGTTTTACAAGTCTGAAGAAAAAAAGGATGCGCTAATTTCAACCGCCTTTTTGAGTGTATTTGTTTCAGCAATTTTATTTATAATTGTAGCATTTACTTTTTCAGAGTTTTTTACCCATATTTTCGATTTTGCTGGAAACCCGCTTCAGCTTAAGTTATTGATTGCTATTTTAGGGTTAGATACCTTAGCTGTTATTCCATTTGCTTATTTACGAGCTTCAAATCGACCTATAAAATACACGACTATTAAGCTAATTAATGTGGGTATAATTGTAGCGATAAATCTGCTGTTTTTAAAATTTATTCCCGAGTTTCAAAGTAAAGGGAAAGACATTCCATCCTTTTTAACTACCATTTTTAATAGCACTGCAATTGTTAATTTTATTTTTATTGCCAATGTTGTTGGGAGTGCTATTTCCTTGTTTTTATTGGTACCCTATTTATTGAGATTTAAATGGAGTTTTAATCCCGCTTTATTTCATAAAATGTTTAGGTACTCCTGGCCTATTGCAGTTGCGGGAATTGCATATGTAATAAACGAAAATTTAGATAAGATCTTAATTGGACAACTTATTGATAAAAATACCATGGGTATTTATGCAGCTTGTTATAAGCTGGCAATTTTCATGAATTTATACATCATGGCATTTCGTTTAGGTGCTGAACCTTTCTTTTTCAATCATGCCGATAAAGAAGATGCGAAAGAAACTTACGCTAAAATTTTAAATTACTTTATCATTGTTGGCTCTTTGGTATTTGTAGGGATTGTTGTTTTTATTGATCTTTTGAAACAATTATTTATAAATGAGCAGTATTGGGAAGCTATTGTAATTGTGCCTATTGTTTTGTTAGCCAATCTATTATTGGGGGTTTATCATAATTTATCTATTTGGTACAAGTTGACTGATAAAACCCGTTACGCAATGTTTTTCTCAATAATTGGGGCAATTATTACCATTTTAATGAATGTATTTTTAATTCCAATTATTGGATTTATAGCTTCAGCTTGGGCAACACTTTTTGCTTATGGAAGCATGATGCTACTCTCCTATTTTATTGGAAAAAAACACTATCCTGTTCCTTATAATTTAAAAAAATCTGGAAGCTATTTAGTAGCTTCAATTGTAATTTCAGTTGTTTCGTTTCGTTATTTTAGAGAAAATTATTGGATGTCAGCTGTAATGGTAATTGCATTTGGAGTACTTATTTTTTGGAATGAAAAAAAAGAAATTCTAACCATTTTAAAACGATAATTGTGAAAAAATATCTTACTTTTTTTTGCTTAATTTATTTATCAACTTCGGTTTTATTTGCTCAAAATACTTCTGAAAAAAAATCAACTGCAGCTAAAAATGTCTTCATTATAAAAAAGGAATTTGTAATTCCAAATTTAAATACTATCAGTCATAAAGTTTGGGTGTATTTGCCGCCAAATTATAACGGAACATCGAAAAAATTTCCTGTAATTTATATGCACGACGGCCAAAATTTGTTTGACAATACTACTTCATATATTGGTGAATGGGGGGTAGATGAAATTTTAAATGACCTCTACAAAAAAACTGGAAAAGGGTTTATTGTTGTGGGTATTGAAAATGGACAAGCCGAACGAATTAATGAATATACACCTTGGAAAAATGAAAAATATGGTGGTGGAAAAGGAGCTGTTTATGTTGATTTTATTGTACATACCTTAAAACCATATATTGATGCTACTTACAGAACAAAACCACAACAAAAATACACTGGTTTAATGGGTAGTTCATTGGGTGGGTTAATCTCTTATTATGGCGGACTTAAGTACCCTGCTATTTTTGGAAAAATTGGAGCCTTATCTACTTCGTTTTGGTTTTCTAAAAAGGTTGAAGATTTCACAAAAGAACATGGTAAAATTAAAAAGGTTAAACTCTTTTTATTGGTTGGAGGAAAAGAAGGAGAAGACATGGTTTCTGGTACTAACAACATAGAAAAATTACTTCTTGAAACAGGGTTTAAAAATAAGAATCTAAAAAAGAAAATTAATCCTGAAGGAAAACACAATGAAGCTTTTTGGAAAAGTGAATTTTTAGAAGTGATTTCTTGGTTATATAAAATAAATTAAAAATGAATTCAAAAGATAAACCAATTGTAGTTGAGCATACGTTTGATACATCAACATCTATTATTTGGGATGCAATCACGAATATTGAAAAAATGAAGCAATGGTTTTTTGAAAATATTGAGGGTTTTAAACCTGAAGTTGGTTTTGAGACGAAATTTAATGTTGTTTCAAGGGGCAGAAATTTTATACACAATTGGAAAATTACCGAAGTTCAGCCACTTAAAAAAATTACATACCACTGGAATTATGAAGATTATGAAGGTGATTCATTTGTTCATTTTGAATTATTTGTTCAGGAAAACAACACATTATTACGTGTAACTACTGAAATAATTGAAGATTTCACACTGGATATACCAGAATTTAAAAGGGAAAGCTGTGAAGGTGGTTGGAATTACTTTATAAAAGAAAGTCTTAAAAATTACATTGAAAAAAATACAACATAAACTACTTATTAAATACTATTACAAGTCACAATGAAAGTTCAAATTATCAATAAATCTAAACACGAATTACCAAATTACGAAACCATAGCGTCAGCTGGAATGGATTTACGTGCAAATATTTCAGAGTCAATTAATCTTAAACCTTTAGAGCGAGCAATTGTAAAAACAGGTTTGTTTATTGCACTTCCTGTTGGAACTGAAGCTCAAGTACGCCCTCGAAGTGGTTTGGCTGCAAAAAAGGGAATTACAGTACTCAATTCTCCTGGTACAATAGATGCCGATTATAGGGGTGAAATAGGCGTAATTTTAGTAAACCTATCTAACAACGATTTTGTAATAAACGATGGGGAACGTATTGCACAATTAGTGATTGCAAAACATGAGCGGGCAGATTGGGAGGAAGTTGAAGTGTTGAGTGAAACCGACCGAGGTGCTGGTGGATTTGGTTCTACTGGTGTTTAGCCCCGATAGCAGTGGCAGCTTTTTTGGTATTTCACCAAAAAACTATAACGAATAGCGGGAAATAGCTTTTAAAAAAAACCTACTTTAAAATTAATTGAAGTAGGTTTTTTAATACGTTTATAATCTTTATTCTGCGCTATTGATGGCTTCTTTAATTTTGTTTTCTAATTCTTCAGCCAAGTCTGGATTGTCTTTAATTAAGGCTTTTACAGCATCACGACCTTGACCTAATTTTGTTTCACCATAACTAAACCATGAACCGCTTTTTTTAACAATTCCAAATTCAACACTTAGATCTAATATTTCACCTGTTTTTGAAATACCTAAACCGTACATGATATCAAATTCAGCAATTCTAAATGGTGGTGCAACTTTGTTTTTTACAACTTTTACCTTCGTCATATTACCAATAACTTTATCGCCATCTTTAATTTGAGTACGTCTTCTGATATCTAAACGAACTGATGAATAAAACTTCAATGCATTACCACCTGTAGTTGTTTCAGGGTTTCCAAACATTACGCCAATTTTTTCACGCAATTGATTGATAAAAATTACGGTACAATTTGTTTTATGAATAGTTCCTGTTAATTTACGAAGCGCTTGTGACATTAAACGTGCGTGTAATCCCATTTTAGAATCACCCATTTCACCTTCAATTTCACTTTTAGGTGTTAATGCTGCAACTGAATCTATTACAATAATATCTATAGCCCCAGAACTGATTAAATTATCAGCAATTTCTAATGCTTGCTCACCATAATCTGGTTGAGAGATAATTAAATTATCTACATCAATTCCTAAGTTCTGCGCATAAAAACGATCAAAAGCGTGTTCTGCATCAATAAATGCTGCTATACCTCCTGCTTTTTGAGCTTCTGCTATTGCATGTAGTGTTAATGTTGTTTTACCTGAAGATTCTGGACCGTATATTTCAATTACTCTCCCACGTGGATATCCACCTATTCCTAAGGCTAGATCTAACCCTAATGATCCAGATGAAATTGCATCTATATCTTCAATTGCTATATCACCCATTTTCATTACAGTACCCTTTCCGTAGGCTTTGTCTAATTTGTCTAATGTAAGCTGTAACGCTTTTAATTTTGCTACTTTTTCCTTATCGTCTGCCATAATTTTTATAAAATGAGTTAAAATACTTTGTTGCTAAAATATAAAAAAGTATTGAGTATATTTAGACTCTTTACAAATAATATTAACAGTTTTTAAAATGAAAACAATAGTTGTAATTTCTTTATTTAGTATCTTGATTATAAATCAATTAAATGCCCAAAACGATGTGAAATCTGCTTTTTTATTAAAGTGGGAAAATTCTAAAAATTACCTGTTAGAAATAGCAAATTCTATGCCTGAAGATTCTTATGTTTTTAAACCAACTCCAAGACAAATGAGTTTTCAAGAACAATTACTTCATATTAGAAGTAATATGGTTTGGTTGAGCGAAACCTATTTTATGAATGCTGAATTTATAAAATCTGAAAAAGTAGCTCCAAATACTAAAGAAGCTATTCTTAAAGAATTAACTATTGCTTTTGACAAGGTGTCTGAAATTATAAAAATTAGTACTGAAGAAGATTTAACCACTCAAGTTGATTTTTTTGCAGGACCCAAAAGTAAAT
>JQIA01000996.1_pt1 | contig 15090 bp, 9 predicted proteins | sample 811431 | NCBI WGS metagenome assembly JQIA01 (sample SAMN02998118, study PRJNA258478) | marine sediment metagenome | biome: marine; feature: seafloor; material: sediment; isolation source: oil-polluted sediment collected from 3 locations (0.5 km, 0.7 km and 0.9 km)... | place: USA: Gulf of Mexico ... | reverse complement strand
CCTGTATCTTTTTTATATGCACGTTTTCCCCACGAAAAAACATCTTTCCCTGCTCTCATATGCATGGTTCCAATAGAAGTTGGATACATTCCTGTGATTATGGAAGAACGACTTGGAGCACACACACCAACAGTTGCAAAAGCATTGTCATAAACAATACTTTGATTAGATAGTTTATCTAAATTAGGTGTTTTTGCTGTTTTATCTCCATAAAAAGAGAATGTTGGACTGATGTCTTCTGTAACAATCCAAAGAACATTTGGCTGTTTAAACTCTTTATTTATTATCTTTTCTTGAGACAGGTTTTTATTACACGCAAAAATTGATAGAATGCAAAAACAAATTAGTAATTTTTTCATTTTATATTTACGTTTATAGTTCCGTATTGATTTGGATTTAGTTGAAATGTACCTTTTACAACTCTTGAATCATCTACAAAAGTGTATTCATAAGTTCCATAAAAACCATTCCCAAGAATTGTTCCTTCATCATTTGTCTTACTTATAAAGTCCGTTTTCCAAACATCGTTGATTAAAGAAAAATACGCTTTACCCATTGCTCCCAAAGTAAAATCTTTTTTATAGATATCTACTTTTCTTCTATCATCTTCTACATACCCCCAAAAAAGGAATTCACTAACCTTAGGATGACTGAAAGCTGCAATCATAAAATCTCTAGTATATTGTTCTCTTATTACTGGTTCTTGAATGTCCATTGTAAATTCAGAAATACTAATCTTTTTATTTAAAGTACCATAATAATCTAGAATTTCTAATACCTTTTCGGGAGGTGTTAAATCTGATCCAATATGACTTTGTATCCCAATTCCGTCTACTAAACCACCTGTATTCTTATCAATTCGTTTTATTAAATTGTAATACCATTCTTGCTTTTTAGAATCTAAACCACCTTTACTTATTATTCCATATTCGTTGATAAAACGTTTTGCTAATGGCTGCAATTCTTTGGTTGTTTTAAACCCATTATATAGAATATCTTCAGAACCTGTTATCTTTTGTAAATCTCTATTTGTATACGCTTCATTAACAACATCCCAATGAGAAATTTTATTTTTAGTCAATTTTAAAAGACTAGAAACATGTTCTTCAATTAAGTTATTCACTTTTTTGGGGTTGTCTTTATTTTCTTTAATTTCTGGTGTTAAATAATTAAATCCAGGCCAAATTAACACATGTCCTTTTATAGCTATTTTATCACTTTTTAAAATTGAAATAGCTTCAATTAATTGATCTTTTTTCTTTTGCCATCTTAAACTTTTAATTTTTAAATCATTTTCAAAAACGGCTAAATCAAATGCTTTTTTAAAACTCTTATATTTTTTATTGTTTGCAACAACATCTTTAGCGTTAATTGCTGCTCCAAAAGGAAAATCATGCTTTATTAATTTTATACCAATATTTTTATTTGAAATTGCTTTTCCCTTTTTTAGAAATTGAACTTTAAAATCACTCTTTCTATTTTTTTCAATTCTGGCATTTGCTTCTTTACGCCATTTAGCATCAGGTTTCATCCCTTTATAAACGATTTCAGTTTTTGGCAGTGCTTCAAATTTTGTTCCTTCAGTAAACAGTTCAAATTTGATATCTTTAATTAAAAAAGCTTGTGGTTTAAAACCATAATGCAAAATAATTCCTAAATTTTTTTGATCAATATTTATATCAGATTGAAAAGGAATATAATATTGCTGCCATTTAGAGGATATACTTTGCGTTGATACAATGTTGTTCTTGTAAGATTCTGATTGTTTAAATAACAGATTAATTTTTGCCTCTCCAGTTTCTAAACTCGACTTTGTTGTTTTTGCTGAAAAACTCAACAAGAACACACGACCCGATTTTACAGATTGCTTATGTATAGGAAGTGAAGTTGCACATTTATAGATAAATTGAGGTAACTTAAATGTTTCAATTTCAAATTGCGCGTTACTTTTTTTGAAAGGTTCTATTACAGTTACTTTTCCAAAATTTTTATTTGTCCCAATAAATTTAATCTTATTATAATTGATTAAATTTTCTCCTTTTAAATCATTCTTTTGGGCAAAAGAAATTAAAGGAAAAATCAATACCGATAGAAAAAAAAGTACTTGCTTCATAAAATTAATTTTTAATTGTTGGTTTTCCTTGTAAATAGCCCAATGATTCCAGAAATATATCTGTCTTTATAAGTGTATCAGTAAAATATTCTCCTTTGTTGAAAAAACTGTGCTCTGCACCTTCGTACAAATGTAAATCACATCTACTCCCAACACTTTTCATTTTTTGTTCGTACTCTTTTGATGAAATTACTGGAGTTGTTTTGTCTTTAGTTCCAAAATAAACAATCGTTGGTGGAGCTCCTTTTGTAATATTGTGTAATGGAGAAATTTCTAAATACCTACCTTCCATTTTTCTAAATCCATAGCCTCTTTTACTATTATCATAGACTGGGTTAAACAAAACCAATGCATTGGGTTTTGAGCTAACACTCAAATCTTCATTAGCTCCTTCTAATCCTTCTATGTTTCCACAAGCTGCAGCTAAATGCCCCCCTGCAGAACCTCCACCTGCAGCAATCATATTCGGATTTATATTTAATTCTTTTGCACGTTTTCTAACATATCTTATTGCCGATTTTGCATCTTCTACAGCAATAAAAGGTGAGGTTTTGTGTACATTAAACAATCTATAATCCACAGAAATAGCAATCATTCCTCTAGATGCTAAGTAAGATGACTGTCGTTTAAATGCCTTGTAGCTTCCTCCATTCCAGCCTCCACCATGAAAAAAAACGATACAATTATACATTTTGGTGTTATCAAAATTTAAAGGTTTATACATATGAAGCTTTAAATTTACAGTATCTATTTTTTTATAAGTAATTGTTTCTGGTTTAATTTTAACGAGTCCATTTTGAGCGTTAATACTAAAACAGAATAATAATGTGATGATGTAAAATATTGTTTTCATAATTTTTTAAAATTTGTTTTCCAGCTGTTTAACTCTTTCAATAACTGTGCTGCTAAACTAGGTTTCACTTTAGATAAATCGTTAGATTCTGAAGGATCTTTAGCAATGTTATACAATTCTGTTCTACCTTCTTTATACCAGTTTATCAACTTATAATCTCCTTTTCTAATTGCTGATGATTTTGTGTCTCCAGTACTTATAGGTCTAGCTTTAGAAGAATGCCAAAAGACTGTTCTGTCTGCCCATTTTTCATCATTTTTAAGAATTGGTAAAAAACTTTTTCCATTTGTATCTAATGATTTTTTAGCAGTAATATCTAATATAGTAGGGAAAACATCCATCAACATAACCAAAGATTCATTGTCTTCTTTTGGCTGAAAATGATTTGCCCATTTTACAAAAAGTGGCACCTTAATTCCTCCATCATACAACCAACCTTTCCCTGCTCTTAAAGGAAAATTAGATGTTGCTAGATCACGTTTTTTTGTTCCGTCATTAGATAAACCTCCGTGATCAGAAGAAAAAATCACAATCGTATTATCATCAATTTTTAAATCTTTTAAAAGCTGTAAAAGTTTCCCAACATTTTCATCCATCGTTTCCACCATAGCAGCATATTTTGGATGATTCTGACGCATTTTAGTTCTACCTGTTCCTTCTTTTATAAACTCAGGCTGATTACCAAAATCGAAGTTTTTAATTTCTTCTTTATTTCTTTGAATGTCCTTCTCTTTTGCTTCTAATGGTTGATGCACTGCATAAAAAGAAAACATTGCCATAAAAGGTTTGTCTTTTTCAACCTCTTTAATGTATTTAGCAACATTATCTGTCATTACATCCATTAAATAATCGCCGTCTTTACTTACATTATCTACATCAGGAATTGGAGATTTTTTAGACTTACCATTTCCTTTTTTAGCAACATTAAAAGGATATAAAAAACTAATTGGAGAACCTGCATGACCAGCAGCAAAACTATAATCGTAACCAAATTCTTTTAAACTGTTTCTATCGCCTAAATGCCATTTACCAAAATAAGCAGTTTGATACCCCTCATTTCTTATGTTTCTTACAAAGTTTTTATCATTAGAAATATTGCCCATTTCAAAACCATCATCTGGTACATTTCCATTTTGAACAGGATAATTTCCAGTCATCATTGCATAACGAGAAGGCACACAACGTGGGTAATTAGCATAGGCATTATTAAAAACTACAGATTCTGAAGCCAATTTATCTACATTAGGAGTCTGATAAATTTTAGAACCGTTTCTACTTAAATCATGAAAACCTAAATCATCAACATGGATAATTAGAATATTTGGTTTTGTGATGTTAGAGGAAACTTTTTTAGACTCTTTTACTTTACAACTAAAACTAATTAATAAGATTAAAATGATTTTTAAATTTTTCATTACTTAAGATTTTCGGGGCTCTATTATTTATTTGAGTGTGATTGTTAAAGTATTATTCTTAGAAACGGTTGCTTTAATACTTTTAGACTTATTTTTAAAATTTACGTTTATAGTATATTCTCCTTTAAAAACTCTTTTGTTTAATTCACCTTTTTTGTTTGTTGTTAAGTTATAATTAGCACTAAAATGTGTTTCCATTGTTTTTATCCACTGTTTACCAGATACAGTTGGTGAACCATCATAGTTAAATAAAGCCCAAGGTTTTGAGTTTTTTGCATTGTTATAAAAGGTCCAATGCCAAATACCGTCAACTAAATAGTGGCTTACATAAATTAACATAAATTGTTCAATTAAAGCACTTCGTTCCTCATTTGTATAGGTTCTAACATCTGTGTCTCTAACTTCAAATTCTGTAGCATGTAAAGGCAAATTATACTCTTCAAAACCTCTAAGACGTTGTAACATTTGTTCTGGAGTAACAAAATTATGCTTTATTCTAGATTGAAAACCAATACCTTCTAAAGGAGCATTTTCATCTAGAATTGATTGTATTATTTTTTTATAATCGTCTGGTCTTCTATAAGTGTTTGGAGTAGTACCAGAAATTATACGATTTTCATTTATAAAAAGTTTTACATTAGGTTTATTGTTTTGTTTTCTAACCTTGTCAGCTAATTTAAACCAATACCCAAATGTATTTCTATCTGTTAAATCGTTAATTTGGTGATTACCTATAGGTTCATTTAATACATCCCAGCAGTCAACGTTCCATTTATTTAAAGCATGTGTAAAATGTCTGCTAGCAAGTTTAATTACTGTTTTTTCCTTTTGGTTATTGGTTGTACCTTTTTTATTCATCGCCTTTTTTTCTTCCGGACGCATATTTTTTCTGTTTTCCCAAACTAAAGCATGACCACGCATATAAAATCCATTATTTTGTAACCAAGCCATTATTGGCACAGCTTTAGCTTCGGTATCACTAAAACGACGTTTTGGTTTTAATGCGTTTTCAAAACCACTACTATTAAAATAAGTTTTTAAAAGGGTTTTATGTTTTTCTGAATGTGGAGAGTTAAATAAATCTTTATCAATTGCAGCCCCAAATTTAAACTCATGTTTGTTAAGCTTAATTTTAACTTGTGCATTTGGTATTGTATTCCCTTTATTGTCTTTTACGATAATTGTTAAGTCTCTTTTTCTTAAGCTATCAATTCTATGTAAGGCTTCTTTTTTCCATTTAGCATCTTTTTGAAAGATAAAATCAGTTTGAGAATCAATTTTATTTTTTGAAATATTGGTTTCAATAACATTCTTATTAGTTGAACATGACTGTACTAAAAAAACACTACTTGATATAAAAAGTATAAATAATTTATAATATGTTTTTTTAAATGTCATATAACTGATTTTAAATTTTAATTATTTTATGATGTACAGAACCAATTGCTGTTTTTAAGGTTATAATATAAATTCCTGAATCTAGAGATTCTAAATTAATTTTTGAATTTCTAATTTCTTTGATTTTTAAAATTTCTTTTCCAGTTAAATCTATAATTGAAACGGATTTTATAATATTTTTAGATTGAATAAATAAATTATCTTTTACTGGATTTGGATAGATATTAGTTACTTCTTTGAGTCTATTATTTAAAGAAAGCCCAGGAGTGTCAAGTTCGATTACAGATATAGAGAATTCATTAATATTTACTATTTCTACTGCGTCTTTATCTAATGTTTTTATATTATCACTATCTTCATTGACACCAGAAACATAGGGTTTGTCAGAATAATATTGTGTTAATTTCTTATCACCAGTAAATGTAAAAAGAGAATTAATGTTTACAGAAGAAAAATTAGTATCACTTGTATTTATAATTAATAATGTTTCTTTAGTATCATTCTTAAATTTATAGCCGTATAAAGAATTTACACCTGCAGAAGTTATTGGATTATCTGAGAAATTAATTTCTTGCATTTCAGTCATTTCTGAAAAAGCCTTAGACACTAATTTTGCAGCAATACCAACTGGAGCTAATTTCATTGGAGCACCAACTTTAACAACATTATTGTCTGAAATATAATGCCAATCTAATTGGCCAACTTTATCTCCTAAAGATAACCAACTATAAATAAATGCGCCATACCTTACTGCAGATGCCCAAGTTTCTTCAGCTATTTCTTTTACTTCACCAAATTCTGTATACCAAATTTTATAATTGCTTGGCACAAGATTATAATCAGATATTTTATCGTATGGATATTTTATCGCTTCAGCAATTGCAACTTTAGAACTTGTGTTGTCGGAAATAGTAGTTTGAAGGCCAAATTTATCATTTAAATAATGATGCTGAGTTACTGCATAAATGTCATTTTTTAAAGTAAAGAATTCTGAGTTGTTTGCTAACTCATTAAATATAGTAGTATTCCATCTTTCTCTAGCTGCTGCATTTGTTTCTTCTTTTGTAGTTGTTAAAGCAAATTTTAATGTTGGGAATTCTGTTTTTAATTTACTCACAATTGTTTTACATTGTTGTAAATAGAATTTTGCATTTACTACTGTTGCTTCTTTTTTATCATTAGATTTAAAAGGTTCATTATTTGTTATATCCCAACCAGAATAATAAAACCCACCATTTTCTACTATATGAAAAATGCCACTTTCTTCATTTCCAAAATAAAACTCATTACCTAATTCTACTGCAAAAGGTATTTTACCTGCATCTTTAAATTTATTAATAGCAGCAATTATATCTTCTATTTTTTTATCTAAAGTAGCTTGACTTTTAAGTATAGATTCACTTGCTGACACACTAATTCCTGTGTTGGGTGTTGGTCTTGCCATATTTACCACATACACAATTTTTGTTCTGTCTGGTAAAACGTCTACAAATCCTGGAATTTTAAGTACTTCCTTATTATTCCAAGATTTATCAGTACCCTCTAAAAACTTACCTGTTCTCCAATCCCAATAATTGGCTTGTGTACCTCCTGGGTATCTTACTACATCAGGATTTATTTCTGAAACCAGTGTTTTAAAAGAATTGTCTGTCCACCAAGTTCCTTTGTCAGAACGTCTGTTAAACCCAATATCTATATTAGAAACATCTGTGACTTTAGTTTTTAATGACGTCGAAACAGTTTGAGATTGAATATTAAAAGAAAAACTAAATATACTTACGAAAACAAATATATTTATTTTTTTAAAGCAAGAATTATAAGAGAATTTCATAGTTAATTTTTCTTTTTATTCTTCTTACTTTTTTTATTTCCTTTCTTCTTATTAGGATTTAAAATCTTTACTTTTTCAGGAATTAAATATGCTTTTTTCCAATCTTTAAGCAGCGTAAGTAATTCTTTTGTTTTCTTTGGATTGGTTTTAGATACATCATTTTCTTCACTGATATCTTTTTTCAGATTGTACACTTCTATCTTATCAGTACCTAAAAATTGCATCAACTTATAATCTCCAGATCTTACAACTGCAGCTTTACTATCTCCTGTGCTATGAGGTCTTGCTTTTTTAGATATCCAAAAAACAGTTCTATCATCCCAACAATCTTTTCCTTTTAATACTTTGGCATAACTTTTACCATCAATTCCATCAACTTTTTTATCGATAGCTAAATCTAAAAGTGTTGGGAAAATATCCATACCAATAACTATTGATTTATCATCAACTTTCGGCTTCAATTCTTTTGTCCATTTGATAAATAATGGAACACGAATTCCACCTTCATATAAATGACCTTTTCCTGCTTTTAGCGGTAAGTTTGTTGTTGCTAAATGACGTTCACCTTTGTTACCATCATTAGACAATCCTCCGTGATCAGAAGAAAATACGATGATGGTATTTTTATCAATCTCTAAATCTTTTAGAGTTTGTAAAATTCTGCCTACATTTTCATCAACGTTTTCAACCATTCCTGCGTAAGCAGCATCATCTTGACGCATTTTTCTTCTTCCTTCACCTTCTTTAATATATTCTGGTGTATTTCCAAAGTTAATATTCTTTAATTGCTCTTTATTTCTAGCTTCATCTTTTGGTTTTGCTTCAATTGGAGTATGAACAGCATAATATGCTAAAACAGCTAAAAAAGGTTTGTCTTTAGGATTTTTTTTTATAAACTTAATAGTTGCATCCGTTAATAAATCTGAAGCATAATCTCCTTCTTTTCCATCTTCTTGTACATTTGGAACAATATATTTTCCTTTTTTCCCATTTGCTGTAATATTAAAAGGATAATGGCGAGAGGCAATTCCTCCAGCTTCACCTGCCGCATAAATATGAGAAAACCCAAATTTATCTGGAGAGCTATCTCCTTTACCAATATGCCATTTACCAACATACGAAGTCGCATAACCAGCAGTATTAAATTGTTTTATAAAGTTTTTTTCTTTTGGTATGCCACCAAGCCAACCTTTATTCTCGTTAATAGGATACGTTCCTGTTAGCATTGCATAACGAGAAGGTGTACAGCGTGGATAACTACTATAAGCATTTGTAAAAGAAACCGCTTCTTTTGCTAATTCATCAATGTTTGGAGTATCATATAATTGAGAACCTGTAAAACTCAGATCATGATAACCTAAATCATCCGTATGAATAATTAGTATATTTGGTTTGTTTTGAGCGAATGCCAAAACTGAAAAACAGAGTGCAAAAAATAAGATACTTTTTTTCATTTTAATGTTTTAATTAAACACAGTATTTAGACTTGTTAATGATTATTAAGTTTAATTCAGAAAATGTGCTAAAAAAATTAATCTTTATTTTTTGGTTAAATGACTTTTTAATTTGCCTTTTAATTCTTTAACTACAGCAGTATATTCTTTATCTTTTACAAGGTTTCTTGTTTCTAAAGGATCTTTCTCATAATCATATAATTCAATTCCAACAATTTCAGAAGTATCATAATTATCTGAACTTCTATAGTTTTTACCATGCCATTCTGTATATCTATATCTGTCTGTTCTAATGGCATAACCCATTCTAGAACCTCTCATATATTGATGATATGCGTAGTCTTCACTGACAGTTGTAGATTTATCTGAATCTAAAAGTGGAACTAACGATTTACCATCAGTTTGAGGATGTTGTTCAACTCCTGCTAAATCAAATATTGTAGGAAATAAATCTACTAAATTAACTGGATGATGACTTTTTTGGTTTTTTTGAACTCCTGGACCAGCAAACATAAACGGAATTCTAGTTGCTTGTTCAAAGTTAGAATGTTTACACCATTCTGTATGATCTCCTAAATGAAAACCATGATCTCCCCAAAGTACAATTACAGTATCATCAAGAATATTTCTTCTTTCTAAATCGTCTAATAAGATACCTATTTGAGCATCTATATATGAAATACAAGCCATATAACCGTGAATTAACTCACGTTGTTTAGCTTCGGGTACTTTATCTCCAACTCCTAAATTTCTATCAATATCAGAGAAAGCTCTTAGTTCTCCAAAAGAATGATATGCAAACTCAGGTGTTCCTTCAGATCTTTGTTGAAAAGAAGCTAGCTCAATTTTATCTCGGTCGTATAAATCCCAATATTTTTTTGGAGCCACAAAAGGTAAATGCGGTTTTTGATAACCAACAGCTAAAAACCAAGGTTTGTTTCCGTTTTCTAAACTTTCTAATTGTTTTAAAGCTGTTTGAGTATACAAACCGTCATTGTATGCAGTATCACTTACATCTGCACTTTCTGTTGATGGTTTAAGTCTTTTAAAAACGTAACTTCTAATTTTTCCTCTTTTTAATCCTTTTGCTTCAGCTTCAGCTGTTAATCTAGCAATCTCTTTTTTTGTTTCAGGGTTTTGGTAATATGCCATTGCAGGTTCACCATATTTTGGGTCATAATTTTTAGGCATCTGATGAGGAATACTCCACGTTTTTCCATCATGACCTTTAGCCGCAGAAGGAATGTGATATATTTTTCCTGAACCTGTACTTTCATACCCTTGGTTAATTAAGTGTTCTGGCATAGAAACTAAATTAGGAGCAGATTCTCTAAAATCTGTGTGTAAATCCCAAACTTTATTTGTATCCGGATTTGTACCTGTCATAACACTTGCTCTAGAAGCACCACAAACTGCATATTGTACATGTGCATTTGTAAAAGTCATTCCTAAATTTGCTAATCTATCAAAATTGGGCGTTAACATTTGTGTTTCTCCGTAATTAGAAAGCAATGGTTTTAAATCATCAATAGCAATAAAAAGAATGTTCTTTTTGCTTGTGTTAGATACAGAAGAAATTACTTCTTTTTTTTTGTTTGATGAGTTCGCTTGCTGTGTTTTACAACTAATAATTGTTGCAAATACAAGAGATGTTATAATCGTTAATTTTAAGTTCATCTTTTATTTTATTACTTTTTATTGCTATATATTTTTCTCCTTTTAAATGTCAAATTTACCTGGTAAAGATGAAATATAAGTTTTTAGTTCTGTCTTCAACATTTTTAATTGTTTAGCATATTTAGGATCATTATATAAATTGTTTTTTTCTTCAGGATCATTTTTTAGATCATATAATTGATCAGAAGCTGTAAAATTAGGATGATTCATATAAGCATTATGTTCTGCTCCACCACCTCCAGGAACCATTTCTAATTGTCCATAAGGGGCTTTTGGATTCTCTGAAATAGCATGTTCACCAAAAGATTTTCTAAATTCTGTATATTTTGCTAACGTATCTTTACGTTGTTCTAAAGTAAAGTCTTTTGCCCATTTAGGGTATCTTACTGCATAATATTTAAAACCGTCTTTTACAACAGCTCTTGCATATCCTAATTCATGATACATAGAAGTTCTTCCTGCAAATTCTTTTCCTTCTAAAGCCGATTTAAAACTTTTCCCATCAAAATTATCTTTATGTTTTGTATCTCCTGCTAAATCTAATAGCGTAGGTAAGAAGTCTACATTAGATACTGGATTTGTCATTGTGTTACCAACTTTAAAACCTCCTTTTTTCCAAATAAAAGCTTGTGAATTTACACCACCTTCATATAATGTTCCTTTAAAATCTTGTCCATGATCATTAAAGAAAACAACAATAGTATTGTCTAAAACACCTTCTTTTTCTAATTTTTTAAATAATGCACCAACTGCATCATCTAACCATAATATATTTTCTCTATCCTTTCCTTCATAACCAGCATTTTTAATTCTTTCTTGTAAAGATTTTACTGGTGGCTGAGGCAAAACAGTTGGAGCATTTTTTAAAATTCCCTTAGGTGTAATTCTTCTGTCTGCTTGCCAAGATACTTTTGGTTGTAGTGGTGCATGAGGTAATGTTGATGCAATGTAAAGTAAAAAAGGATCTTCTTTATACTTATCTATAAATTCTACACCGCCTTCTGCAATCCAGTCCATATTTTGATACGCCAAAGCTCTTATTCCTAGCCAATTTGGATTGTTATGATATAGTTTATCAGCATAATCAAACCCAGATTTCTTTATATCTTTTTGTAACTCATTATATCTGTATTCTAAACCTTCTAGAACTTTTGGATCATTAGGATCTGCATCTAATTCAGGTTTTTCTCCACCATCGCCAACTTGAGATAGACTTTCTATAATATGATTTTTACCAACAAAACCAGTTTTATAACCTAAATCTTGAAAGTAAGTTCCCATTGTTTTGTCTCCAGGAGCAATATAAGAATTCCACTGTATTACAGTTTGACCATCATTTACTTCTGTAAAACCAGTAAAAGCTTCGTTTGTAGCTCTACTTGCATAATTACCTGTTAAAGAATTATATCTACTAGGAGTACAAACTGGCGAAACTACTTTCATATTCTCTAACCAGACACCTTCTGCAGCCATTCTATCTAAAGTAGGCGTTAAATTTAAAGGCTTTCCATTTTTATCTTGTCCTTTTAAAGTGTTATTAAACATCCAAGGATACATATCATCTGCAATAAAAAAGACAATATTTGGTTTTTTCTCATTATTATTTTTCTCAGAAGATTTTTGATTATCTGATTTACAGTTTAAAAGTAATGAAAAAGTAAAAAATAGAATAATAGACTTTAAAATATAGTGTTTCATAATATGTGATAATTTATCTAGGTAAAAGTACTCTTCAACTTTAAAAAACAGGTTTATTCAGCATCTTAAAAGGTTTAGATATCGTCAAATGTGTTGTAGACAGTGGATTTGCAGAAAAAAATGAATTAAATTTGTTTGAAGTGCTAATTCTACTAAAAACAAAATATGAGAGGTTTCCTTTTAGTTTTACTGATTCTTATGAGTTGTAATGCAAAAAAAATATCAGAGAATAATAATATAAATGACACTACTGTGGTTTCAAAAAACGGTGCTTTATCTGTAAATGGAAATCAAATTGTAAATAGTAAAGGAGAAGCAGTCAGTTTTGCTGGTAACAGTTTATTTTGGTCTAATGATTATTACAGAGGCAATGGGTTTTACAATAAAAATGTAATTCAGCATTTAAAAAATAATTGGAATGCTACTATTATTAGAATACCAATGACTGCTGACCCAGATATTCATGATAGTTATATTTTTGATAAAGAAATGAATCAAACAAAATTAGAAACAGTTGTTGATGCTTGTATAGATTTAGGCTTGTATGTAATTATAGATTGGCATAGTCATAAGGCAGAAGACAACGAAAATGAAGCCATTGAATTCTTTACCAAAATGGCGACTAAATATGGCAAACATCCAAATATTATTTATGAAATATATAATGAGCCGTTAAAAGTTTCTTGGGATACAGTTATAAAACCTTATGCAGAAAAAGTAATTGCTGCTATTCGTAAAATTGATAAAAATAATATTATTGTTGTTGGTACTCCAAAATGGTCTCAAGATGTAGATTTAGCATCTAGTAACCCAATAAAAGGATTTAAAAACATTGCATATACACTTCATTTTTATGCAGGTTCTCACAAAGAATGGTTAATGAATAAAGCGCAAAAGGCTTTAGACAATGGTGTGGCTTTAATTGTTACAGAATGGGGAAGTGTTAATGCTGATGGAGGAGGAGATGTTGATCCAGAATCTACTGAAAAATGGATGGAATTTATGAAGAAAAACAATCTTACACATTGTAATTGGTCTATTAATAATAAAGATGAAGGTGCTTCAGCGTTGAAACCAAATGTTAGTTTAAAAGGAAATTGGTCAGATGAAGATTTAACGGTTTCAGGAAAATTAGCAAAAGAATATATTAAAAATTGGTAGATAATTGATACAGTTTATAAAATAAAAAACCTTTCAAATTTCACAAATTTGAAAGGTTTTTTATTTTTGGTAAGTTAAAACTAAACTTAGTGTTTAACTACTTTTTTAAAGGTTACTAAATCATTGTTTTGTATTTTGATAATGTAAATTCCTGTTGGAACATTCAAATCTAATTGAGTTGAGTTTTTAGTGATTCGTTTTGACTGAATTAATTTTCCTGATAAATCATAAACCTCAATTTTTCCATTTTTCACATCTGCATTTTCAATATTGATATTCAATATGGACGTCGTTGGATTTGGATATGTTTTAATTAACTTTTCTTTAGAATTCTTGTCAATACTTAAAGGAATACTGAATTCAATAGCGCCAATATCTGGATTAGCATCTCTTGTATTACTATTAAAATCTAAACTTTGAGTTCCGGTAGTTGAACCAGCATTAATTGCAGGAGAATTAGACTTTAGTGAAAAATCATTATTAGAAGCATCATTAAATAAAGGGTCAGTTTCTATCCAACCAGTTGAGATATTATGGTCAACATCTTCTGTTCCACCTTCATTATAAACAAGATTATTGGTCACTGTTAGATTTGTATTCGGATTTGCTAACGTACCTATTGCCCAGTGATTTGGTTCTGCATACGAAATATTATTTCTAATTGTTACTTTATCTGTATTGTTGATTCCTATTCCCCCTGCAGAACTATCATTTGTTGTACCATTTTTATAAACAGTATTATGTTCTACAATTACTCTTTCTGTAAAATGAACCACAATTCCTGAAGCTCCATTATAAGATGAAATATTGTTAGAAATCTGTATATAACCGTGATTATATGTTTGATTTCTAGTTAAAAACAAACCAGTACCTTCATCAATAACAAAATGTAGAAAATCTTTTGAAGAAGCATAAGAAACCATTCTGTTTTCATTGTGATGTATAGAATTCTTCTCTAGAATTATTTTAACTCCCTCAAACAAATCATTTTCAGGAATAACTTTTGCCTCCGCAACTGTAACAGCACCTGAACCAGCTGTTGTGTAGAATGTGCAATTATAAACCTCGTTATTCGCAATTGTAACATAATCACTACCATTAGATCTAATACCAGAACCTGGTGTTTCCCTAACAATATTGTTTCTAATAATAATATGATGCGAATTATTTGCAACAATCCCTTTTCCTGAAAAATAACTTGGTTTTGTAAGATTTTTAGAAATTTTAGGGATGTCATCACCTCTTTTATATGGACTTGGATCTGGGTAATTTATGCCTATTTCATCCTCTAAATTATAAACTTTTCCGTCATTTTTATCAATATACAATCCCCAAGCGTCATCTGCTTCTGTTTGTGTAATATTATCCGAAATTCCTTTTACATCAAAACCTTCAAAAATTAGATAAGATGAATCTTTTATTAAAACTCCATAAGTTGCGTCAAATTCTAAAATTACAACATCACCAGGATAAGGTTTAAAAGTAATATA
>JQIA01000995.1_pt1 | contig 15115 bp, 6 predicted proteins | sample 811431 | NCBI WGS metagenome assembly JQIA01 (sample SAMN02998118, study PRJNA258478) | marine sediment metagenome | biome: marine; feature: seafloor; material: sediment; isolation source: oil-polluted sediment collected from 3 locations (0.5 km, 0.7 km and 0.9 km)... | place: USA: Gulf of Mexico ... | reverse complement strand
CATAAGTTTTATTATTTTTTGGAATCTAAATTGTAGAGACAAGGCATGCCTTGTCTCTACGTTATAATATACGATAATTTATGCTTCAGTACCTCATTCCCAAAACAACAAATTCTTGCATTGGCGAAGGTATTGATAATTGCCAGCGTATTTATAATTATTCAAAACATACATACAAAGCTTTGCTTTGAACTCCAACTTAGTGATTCATGTCAATAGATTATTCGTAATATCTAATTCTGTAAACCTCTGACTCATACAATAACTGGACTTATTAATCATGAACCAACATTTAACAATCTACCTTGGACTATTATTCTATTCGTCCATAGTAACAAATTTCCATGTGGATGATTATCCTGAGTTTTTAAATTAAAAAACAAATTAGAAGATGAAAAATATAAAATATTATATAATTACTTTTATTATAAGTGTTTGTGGTTATTTATCAAATGTGTATGCTGAGGAAGACACAACTCCTCCAACATTACAATCAGTTGAAATAACACCTAAATCTGTTAAAGATGGCGAAACTGTAACTATTTCTGTGCATGCTATTGATGATATTGCAGGTATTGCAAGTGTAACTATTTTTGTTGAAATGCCAGATGGAACAACAGAACGTACTGCACCAAATCTTTTATTTGACGAAAATTCACAACGTTATATTAGAACTTATACAGCTCCAAAATTTGCCCAAAGTGGCACATGGTTAATTACACAAGTACTTCTTGAAGATAATGCTGGGAATCGAACTTTTATTAATAAAGGGCCTAGCTTAAATGAAACTTTTCAAGTTAAAGCCTCACAATCTGATACAATTCCGCCAACATTACATACAGTTGCAATAACACCAAATGTTGTAAAAGACAATGAAACGGTTACAATTTCGGTACATGCCACTGATGACATTTCAGGTGTGGATAAAGTAGTTGTTTTTGTTGAAATGCCAGATGGTACAGCAGAACGTACTGCATCAAGTCTTTCATTTGACACAAATTCACAACGTTATATTAGAACTTACACAGTACCTGAATTTGCTCAAACCGGCACATGGTTAATTACGCAGGTACTTCTTGAGGATAAAGCAGGAAATCAGATTTTTATTGATAAAGGACCTAGCTTGAGTGCTTCTTTTCAAGTAAAATCTTCACAATCTGATACAACACCTCCAACTTTACAATCAGTTAAAATAACACCTAAATCTGTTAAAGATGGTGAAACTGTAACTATTTCTGTACATGCAACTGATGATATTGCTGGTATTACAAAGGTGGTAGTTTTTGTTGAAATGCCTGATGGAACGATAGAACGTACCGCATCAAGTCTTTTATTTAACGAAAATTTACAACGTTATATTAGGACTTATCAAGTTCCCAAATTTGCCCAAAGTGGCACATGGCTAATTACACAGATACTTCTTGAAGATAAGGCAGGAAACCGGACTTTTATTAATAATGGATCTGATTTAAATGCTTCTTTCCAAGTAGGAATATCACGTTTAGCTTCAACTATTGAAGATGAAGATACTCGCACAAAAATTTTAACCAGTGAACGAGCAGCTATTTTAATTCATCCACGAGGACAAGGTAGTGGTTATAGGCAAGAAGCTTCTATTCAATTTATAGCTACTCATATTTATCGTACTCTACAAGTACGTGGTTATAGCAATGATGAAATTTACTTTCTTTCCTACGAACCAGAATTAGATATCAACAGTGATGGTTTTGTTGATAATGATGTAGTGGATGGTCCAATTACTATTCTTGATCGTGCATCAAATATTTCATCTCGTGATTTGACTTTAGACGATGTACAACAAGCATTTAATTGGGCAAAAGAACGAGGAACTCTTGATCAACCCTTAATTGTTACTTTTGTTGATCATGTTTTGACAGGAAAGTTACGTTTAGACCCTTTTGATGAAGTATTAACAGCACAAGGTTTAGATACTATGTTAGATGATTATCAACAGGCAACTGGAAATTCAGTAATTGTAGTTTTGGAGGCTTGTCATACTGGTAGTTTAATTGAATGAATTCAAGGTGATAATCGTATTATCATCAGTGCAACAAATGAAAATTTAGCTTATTATGACAATCTTGGTGCTTATTCTTTTAGTAAATTCTATTTTGATAATTTACGCCGAGGTGAAGATTTTGGTACAGCTTTTAATCTTGTAATAGACAAATTATCTACTTATGGCTATCCTTTTGATCAGCAATCACCTCAATTAGAAGATGATGGTAATGGCATACCCAATACTAGTCAAGATGGCAAGTTTGCAAATAAATGGTGCTTAAATGGTTGTTTTGGTGCATTATCAGGAGAAATGACTCTAGAAGCAGAAACTCAATCTATGAGTATTAGCTTAGGGCAATCAGTATCACTTGGTGTGCGTGTTGGTATTACAGAAGGTAGTATTAAACGTGTTTGGGCTTTAATTATACCTCCTGAAACTACGCAACAACGTAATGAGCAAGGTTTTTCTCTGAATCCTACTCCGGTGGTAAATCTTAGTCAAGATTCTAATGATAGATGGTTGGGTAGTTTTGATGATTTTCCAACTGTTGGAAATTATGTTGTAACTTTTATGGCAGAAGATAATGAAGGTTTTATTGCTGCTACTACACCAATTAATTTGAGTTTAGAAGAAAATTCAATACCACCAACTGATTTGAGTGAGCCAATTTCTAGCAAAAATGTTTATTATGTTAATGATATTTTGACTGTTAGTTTGCCAACATTACCAGTTGAAAAAGAGCAATATATAGGTATTACTTTGCCTGATGGAAATATTTTTGTGTTAAATACTTTAAATCAATTTACACCGTTTGATGGTTTAGTTATACCACAATGGCAAGGTAATAATATTGCAATGGAGTTTCCAATTTTGCCGTGGATGTCTAGTGGGGAATATGTGCTTTATTTGTTGCGAGTTCCTGTTGGTATTGAGCCAATGGCTAATCAAGAATTATGGGAATTGGGAGTTAGTGGATTTAGGGTTGAGTAAATACTAAGGAATGTTGGGTTATGTTTGATTTATAGTGGAGATAGCAATTTTGTAGAGCTGCAAACCAAGCGATTAATTCAAGCATTATCTGAAAAATAAATGCAGATAACTTATTTGCAAAGTCGCATTAACTACGCTAACAATGCTATTAAAGATGTACGTTGCTTGAGTACGGGCGATGAACCATTGGATGTGGTGGAGTAAGTATTGAGTGAGGAATGGCCAGAGCTGTTTGCTTGCAAAGAACCTGATAATCTATTGGCGAAGTATTTACTGTAAAGGAACATAACATGAAATCTCTAATATCAATAATTTCCCTAAGTATTTTACTTAGTTTTGTAAAAGCTGAAGAAATTAATTTTAATTTTACAATTGAGTTGTCATACAACGATTACAAAAGAACTACTCATTCTCATGAAGTTAAAGCTGATGGTGATGCTTGGCTATCATGTAAAGAAGGTGAAACAGAAGAACAATTTATCCATAATATTCCTTTTCAACAGGAAGTGATTTTAGAACGTGATTATAGAGAAAATTGTATTGTTACAGAAACTTTATATCGAAAAAATGCTGAAGATTGGATTACATTCATTACCCAACAAAGACTTTTTTATAAAGGAAATTTAGAACTTAAAATTTATGGCAAAAGTGAAGACGCTTGGTTTGATTGTCAAACTTGTATAGTAACGTTAGATGCTACTTTCTTCGACATAACTCCCACTACCAACCAGCAACAACTATATGGTCCCTATCCAACTTCTATTTCCACAATAACAGATAAACAGGAACTAAAAAGAATACCTATACCTATCAGCCAATTTGTAAATGAAGGCATGATCAAGGATATGAAATGTAATATTAATGCAGACGCTGATGTAAAATTTTTTTGTGAGCAGGAAGCAAATGAATTTGTGATATATGCCAGTATGAACGTTCCACCAATTGCCACTTTCTCCATTTCTCCAACCCAAGGTAAAGCTCCACTTACCATAATCCTTGATGCAACCAATTCAACTGACACAGATGGCAAAATCATTGATTACAATTGGACAACTTCCGATGGGCAAATTAATTTTGGTGAAATAGCAGAAATGACTTTCCTCAATGCCGGTACTTATACTATTGATCTTGTAGTAACAGATGACCAAGGTTCAGAAACTACTAGCCAAGAAACAATTACAGTCACTGCAAATCAACCTCCAATAGCTGAATTCACCACCACTCCACCACAGGGTACAGCTCCACTGATAGTAAACTTAAACGCCAACAATTCTTATAATCCGGATGGCACAATAGAAAAATACGAATGGTCAACTAACGGACAAACTTTAACTGGTAAAACTACTTCAATAATTTTCGATATTGCTGGTGAATATCCAATTCTCTTAACGATAACAGATAACCAAGGACTCACGGCAACTAAGCAAAAAACTGTAATAGTCACTAAAAAACTACAATCTCCAACCGCAAGCTTCACAACATCTCCATCTCAAGGTGTATTGCCATTTATGGTTAACCTAGATGCCAGTGCCTCAATTGATATTGATGGTTCTATTGTAGAATATAAATGGTCAGTGAATGGACAAACTTTAATTGGTAGAATAGTTTCCACTACTTTTATCGAAGCTGGTAATTACCCAATAATTTTAACAGTGATAGATGATGATGGACTTATAGCAACAACTCAGCAAATTGTGCGAGGTTCCATCGATAAACTGCCAGTAGCCAAATTTATTGCTGACCCATTACAAGGCAAACCACCTCTAATAATTAGTTTAAACGCTGGAGCTTCTTATGATCCGGATGGTTTAATTTCCAAATATGAATGGTTTACTTCTAATGGACATACTTCTTCTGATAAAAAATTAACAATGACTTTTATTGAGGTTGGTAGTCATACTATCACTCTTAAAGTAACGGATAACAATGGAAATCCTAATACATCTCAACAAAATATTATTGTTATGCCTAAAGCCAAAATTGCTCCTATTGCTCGTTTAAATATTTCTCCACTTGTTGGATCAGCGCCTTTAACTGTGTTATTAAATGGTAAAACTTCCACTGATGAAGATGGTAAAATTGTTGAATATATTTGGGAAGCATCCAATGGACAACAAGTAGTTGGTGCTAATACTACCATGAGATTTAATCATGCTGGTACTTATGATATTACATTGACTGTCAAAGATAACGATGATTTGACAGCTATCATTAAAGAAACTGTAATAATTACATCGGATAATAAACCTCAAGCTAAATTTACTGCTACTCCTGCTAAAGGCAAAGCTCCATTAACTGTTGATTTAGATGCCACTGCCTCAACTGATGATGATGGCATAATTACCAAATACGATTGGATAGCTAATGGTAAAAAATTAACCGGTAAAACTAACTCAATAACTTTGACTGCTACTGGGAGTTATCCAATTATCTTAACCATAACTGATGATAAAGGCTTAACCGCAACAGCTAAAAAAACTGTGTTTGTCATATCCAATCATGACCCAACAGCCTGTTTCAATGAACCAGTGCAAAATCAAGAAATTCCAGCAATTATTAATTTAGATGCCAGTTGTTCTGAGGATTCTGATGGTTCTATTGTAAATTACGAATGGTTGGTAAATGGTCAAACACTGTCCGGTATGAAAATCGCCACCACTTTGACTGCAGTTGGTGAATACTCAATCCAACTAACTGTAGCTGATAATAATAGCTTAACTGCAACCACTCAAAAAACTGTTACAGTAGAAGCTATCAATCAACTACCAGTGGCAAAATTTACTTATGAATCAGATATAGCACAGCCAATGACAGTCAAGTTAAATGGAAATGACTCTTATGACCCAGATGGTTCAATTGATAAGTACGAATGGTCAGCAGCTGGACAGACTTTATCTGATAAAATTGCTTCTGTCATTTTTGCCGATGCAGGTCAGCAGACTATAACTCTCACAGTTACAGACAATAAAGGTGCAACTAATACTAATAGCCAAACAATTATGGTTAAAAAATCGGGAGAATCTGGACAAGCGATAATTATTGCATCTGGCTCTGCTTACAAAAATACTTTGTTTCCTTACACCAACGATTTTACTCAACGAATGTATCGTTTTTTGAAAGAGCAAGGAGGTTTTACCGATGATGATATTCACTATTTAAATCCTCATGCACCGGACATTGAACCTTACGATGGTTATTTAGAAGATGACCGACAAGATTTTGATTTATTCGACCCGGAAGTAGAATTACTGCAAGCTTTTAAACAAGCAGCCAGTCGTCTGCAACCCGGCCAGAGATTTTTGCTATATGTACATGGTCACGCTCGTCAAAATAACTTGCAAATTAAACAGAATTATGAATTGTCAGCCCAATATCTTCACGATTTATTAGACCGTTTGCCGACAGAGATAGAACAGATTATTATTCTTGATACCTGTTTTGCTGGTTCGTTTTTAGATGAATTGAAAGGAGTGGCAAATCGTATTATCATAACCAGTTCAGATGCTGATAGTCGTGCGTGGGAAGTAAAATATGGTAGTTTTTCTGGGCAATTTATTCGGGAACTGCGGCGAGGTAAAAGTTTACATGATGCTTTTCTCACAGCTCAAAATTTGATTACTAGCCAACCAGCTCTTTTTAGAGACCAACAACCTTGTTTGGATGATGATAATGATGGGGATTGCAATACAAGTGCTGATGGTCGGGTGGCAGCTAAGGTTAAGTTGAGTGACATACATGGAGAACAATTGCTGGAAGTTGGAACCCATGCAGCTTTACAAATGGATGGCACAACAGCTACGTCCACTTTATGGGTAACAGTATCAACAACTCCAGAAGCAATTAAAAAAGTTCGGGCGGTGTTAATACGGCCGGATTTAGCGATTGGTGAGTATCAGGGTTCAACTACTAATTTTGACCGTACTGAGTTGGAATTATTGTATAATTCTGCAAAACAACGTTATGAGATTGATTATACTCGTTTTTGTACCAGTGGTAGTTGGCGAGTGATGTATCAGGCTCAAAATAATGCTGGGGCATGGTCGGATATTAAGTTTGGTGAGGTAGTACAAGCGGAAAATATTCAGGCTTCAATTTGCCATGTGCCGATGACAACAGTGGTTAGTTTGAATAAAACTCGTTATACAGTTGGTGATTCTGTGCAGTGGAGTATGACGGTTGATGGTGAAGGTTTCGCAGATTTTTATGTGGCAATTCAGTTTCCAGATGGTAGTTTTATGACGATGAGTTATCCTGATAGGTTTAATTTTTTGAATACTGTGATGCCGTATCATAATGATGTTAATGTGTCTGGTAAGCGAATGTATCAGTTGTTGGAATTGGTATTGCCGGCCGGTTTGCCGTTGGGGAATTATACTGCTTATGGTTTTTTGGTTAAGCCCAATGTTGCTGATGTGTTGGATGAGGACAATTGGATACATTGGCATAGTCAGGGATTTGAGTTATATTGATGGTTTGGATTGAATTTTTTATAAATATCTGTAATTATAGAATATAATATCATTTTTATTTAAGCATATTTAACTAGGAATATAACATGAAAAAATTAGTATTATTTATAATACTCATATTATTAGGTGTACTAACCCAAGCAAAAACTACTACTATTGATGGAGAATTTATTCTTGATAAAACTACGGTTAGAGGAGGAGACTTGGTTAATTTGGCCTTATTAGGGTTAGATGCAAAAGGCGAGGTTGATATTTATGGTGAAAGAGATGGGGCAACTATTATAGCTGTTGTTCGCAGTGAAATAGGTCGAGTTATTGGTGGTGATAGTAATCCTGGTGAATCACCTAATGACATAGTATCAAATGGCAACTTTGCTGCTAATGTTAAATATATTAGATTAACCCAAGGTACTGGTAGGGTTCATATAAATTACTTGTATGAAACAGAGGGTACTGATAACGTAGAAATAATTTTAATGGAAAGAACTGCTAACCCAAGTGGTGGTGTGTCCTTTAATGAAATTGTTAGAACAACTAAAATTATCAGCGTTGTTCAAGCAAAATCTAGTAATCCGCTAGGACTAGATATTACTGCTTTTATACCATCTAATTCAGATACTAGAGGTGAAATGGATTGTATCGGATATGGTGGTCATAATAACTCTTGTGCAGAAATGGATAAAGATGGTTATATTATCTCAATGGCTATGCCTAATGATGGTATTAATGGAACGATGACTGCTGGTAAAGAAGGCGGTAAAATTTATGTAGAAGCTGTTAATAATATTGCCGTTGGTAATGTTACGGTTACTTTGCGTAAAAAGATTGGAATGATGATTCAATGTCCTCAATCAGAAGAAGTTGAACCAATTTCATATACAGCTAAAATGCAAAAAGGTTTGGCAGTTATTACTATAGATAATCAAGTAGTAAAATCTGGTGAATATTACATAGAAGCATATTTTACTACTTTAAATGGCGAACTTTTTGAGCATGATAGCGTTGATTTATTTTATCCTGATATCGTTAATGTTTACGGTACTGGTAATCCTAGTGGTTTAGTATTATGTTCTGACAAAACTGTTGTTTCTAAAGCAGAAATTAGTAGGAGCGGTTTCCCAAATAACCAAGTTTCTCAAGGAATCAAGATTAAGGCTATTTTAGTAGATGAATATGGTAATGTAACTAATAATAATACTGGTTCTGATATAAGAATTAGTGTACAAGATGCTAATGGAGTATTTAGTAACACAGCTCTCAATATTAGTATTCTTGAAAATGCTGCTGAAACAGTTGCCCTTGATCAATCTGGTATAGCTACTGATTCAGTCAGTGATTCAATCAGTGATATTCCTAGTATAGTTACTAATATTAAATCTATTGACTCAATAGTAGGTAATACTATAAATGAAATTGTCAAATTAGGAACTACTTCATTAATGGCAACAGCAGTTGACAATGCTGGTAGACAGTTGATAGGAATTAACTCCTCAGTTCCATTAGAAATTAAAGTAGTTAGGAATTCTTTACTAGTAAGTGCTGTTGAATCAGTTCCTGAAATTGGTATTAAAGCATTCAATACTTCTCAATTGGCTGGTACTGAATTTGATGCTTTTACAGTTTATATCTCTGATGTACAAGGCAGTGGCATAATAGTTGATCCCGTCACTGGCAAACCAGATGATCCGGGTGCTATTACAATTAAAACCAGTTCTGGAGAAAAAATTACTGTTAATCGTAAAAATGATATCCCGTATCATGTCCAAGCATTTTTCAAAAAAGCAACTGATAAAGGTACTTACTTAGTTGGTGATGCACTTGGTAACTTTGGCCAAGTAATTATGACAGTTCCAGAAACTGATCCAGTACGAATTGCAATGGGCATAACTGAAGCTGGCATCCTTCCTTCTGCTGCTACTGTAGTAGAATTACAAAATGCTCATGGTGTTATTCAAACTAATGTTGCCCCAGGACTTTTGACAAATGATAATAAATATATCGCTACATTACCTGAAGCTGCTTTTAAACTATTTGATGGTTATGGTAATTCTATAAAAAGTACGCAACCATTTGCCGAAGATGATACAGGAACTTTTAGAATTTCATCTGCTTGGGCTAAAATAACTTATCATCCAAGAGGTTATGGAATCCCAGGTCGAATTGAAGTAACTGGTCGAAGTGAAGCAGTTAAAGTTATTTATGATACTGATGGTGAAGGAGCTTTTGCTGGTGAAGACACTATTCAAGTTACCTTTACTAAACCCGGTTTAGGAGTAGATGGTTTATCAATAAGAACTATTGTGCCTATGTCATCTACAAATGAACCCACTATTACTTCTTATATTGAAACTACTGAAGTTCCAATTAATAGTGTTGTGGCTATGGCAGTAGAATTAACTGACATAATTGACCTTCCATTCTCTGGTAAAGAAACATTTATAATCTTTGAGATAAACACTAACACTAATGGATTTGTTGAAAATTTAGAAATTGTAACACCTCAAGTATCAGAAATTTTTTGGAAAAATATAAAAAATCGTCCAGAGATAAAATGTAAAGAAGCTGGTGGTTTCTTTGATACTGGGACTGCTAAAGCAGAAGGTGGTATATTTATTGGTGATTGTAGAGAAGCTAGAGAAATTTTCTTAAATAGTGGTATAAATCTTAATTTCACTCCAGTTAACCCAGCAGAAAAAACTATATCTCGTTCAAATCCCCCAAGTAGTAAGGTATTTACCATTTATGCAGGAGCCACTGAAGGACAATTCAGCTTGACGTTCTACAATGTTGCTGATCCTGAAGAAAAAGAAACTAGAATCTTTACAGTTAGGAAAAAGTTTACTGAAGAAACTGATACTGTGAATATTTCTCCAGTTGCGTCTTTCACTGCTTCACCAACCCAAGGCCCAGCACCACTAGCTGTTACCCTTGATGGCAACAATTCAACAGACCCAGATGGAACTGTTGTTGGTTATAGCTGGTGGACAGCAGAAGGAATAACAGCATCAGGTGAAAATCCAGTCAATACTATGACCTTCCCAATACCCGGCATTTACATAATCAACTTTGCTGTCTCAGATGACAAAGGCATGGGAAATACTAACGTAGTTCAACAAACAGTTACTGTCACCGAACCGATAATTGAAGAACCACCACCTATTGAATTACCATCAAACAACAGTCTCGGCCAAGCTATAATAATAGCCGGCGGTGGCTCTCATCAACAAAACACCCTCTTCCAATATAGTGACAACCTCTCCCAACAAATGTATCAAATGTTAAAACAACGAGGTTACACTGATGACGACATCATCTACATGAATCCTCGTACATATAGAGACCAACACGGCAATCAAATAGTCGACCACGATCTATTCACCCCAGAAAACCAGCTAGAAACTGCTTTCAATACCATTAACCTAGTAGCTGGCCAACAATTTTTCTTCTACATTCATAGCCATGCCAGACCTGACTACCTCAAAATAACCAGAGAATACGAACTATCAGCCACCGCACTCAAAAACTATCTGGACAAAATATCAGATGGCGTTGAACAAATAATTATCATAGACACTTGCTACTCAGGCTCATTCTTAGATGAACTCACCGGAATAGAAAACCGAACCGTTCTTACCAGTGCAGATGCCCTAACCACAGCATGGAATGTTGAATATGCCAACTTTTCCGATACATTGATTCGAGAGCTAAGACGAGGAGGAAATCTAAAAAAAGCCTTTTTTGCCACCGAAGATATGATGACAAATGACAGCCAACTATTTGGTAATCAACGACCACAACTAGATGACAATAGCGATGGAATTTACACTAGTATTGACGGCTCTCGTGCTGCTCGCATCAGTATAGGCAAAGAAGGTATTAGTGCTGCTGAACCACCAACTATTATTAAAATTCATCCTCGGCTAGAACTTACTCCTGAACAAGCTAGCGCCGTCTTATGGATTAAAACCTCACCAAGTGGAGATGCCGTTAAAAAAGTACGAGCTATTCTAATCCGTCCAAGTTTGCAAACAATTGAATATCAAGGTGAAGCAACTGACTTTGGCCGTGAAGAATTAGAAATGGGTTATAATCCTGTACAGGAACGCTATGAACTAGTTTATGAACATTTTCGAGAAGCTGGCAATTGGAGAATTCTCTATCAGGCTCAAGGTATAGATGATGAATGGTCAGATATTGTTTTTGGAGAAGTGCAAGCTGGTGGTGTCAGTCGTCCGGTGACAGTAACAATTGGATTAAATCAATCGGCTTATCAAGTTGGGGAACGTATTCGTTTCGATATGACTGTGAATGCTGATGAAAATCCTAATCAGTATGATTTATATAGTGCAGTGGTTTTTCCACAAGGTTATTACGTTACTATCAGTTATCCTCTGAATTTCAGTTTGCCAGATACAATACAACCATATCAAAGCAGCCTTGAATTATCTGGTGAAAATTCTTTTTCAATCTTGGATTTAGAAATTCCGCAAGGATTGAAACCAGGAGCATATAGCTGTTGCAGTGTGGTGACAAATGCTGGAACTGATCCATGGCAAGAACAAAACTGGATTGATATTGATTGTAAGGGTTTTGAGCTTCGGTAAGAAATGGTTATGAGGATATATTATATGTAGGTATAGATAAAGTCTAAATCTACTCATTTTTTAATTTTTTAATTTTTTATTATAGTGATATTCTTATGAAAATATTATATAATTTTAGTAAAATAAATATATTACAACCAAAAAATAGTATAAGAATGTCACTATATATACCACACTTGTACTATATTTAATAAAGATGAACATAACATGAGGCATGTATTTGTTTATGGTAGTCCTGAACAAAGTAGTGATAGATAAATTTATACTGCCAATACTATTTTATTCAGGACTACCATATAATTTTCACTATTACTCAATAATATTTATCTTTAATAATCAAAGCTGTCCAATTATAAATTTGACCACTTTATTCAATAAAATAATAACTGCTTCATTAGTCGCAAATATACTTCCTTCGGCATCTTTACTTACAGCATTTTCTATAATTTCAAATACCTTAGTGGCTTTTACTTGTCTATTTTCCATATCAAATAATTGAACTCGGAATACTAAACGTACTTGACTTGGTTCAGTAAAAAATTCTTGTTGCAAACGTAAAATCTCAGTATCTAAACGTAATTCACTAGCTATTGGAGCTGTGGTTGCTGATAAAACTGCTTTAAATTTACCACTGGTTTCGAGATAATGTACTAATAATGGTAGCAACATTCGAGTTGGAGTATCAGCCCATTGAATTCCATCATGATATTTCATTTCATAACCATCATTAGTATAAATTAAAGCTGAAGTATCAAAACCAGGAGCTGCTTTGGGAATAGATACTAATAACATTTTATCGCCTTCCATTGTGGCTGGAATAGTTTTTAATGGAGCGTTAAATAAATATATTTTAGGGGCAGCAAGAATATTTAGACTAATAAAACTAAATAAAATAGCAAGAATAAATTGGTGTGTAGACATTTTTATTTCCCAAATAATAACATATTAGGTTTACGTTCTAATTCTCTAGTAAAATTGCGTAAGGTATTTAGTAACACTTGTAATTCTCGTAGTGAATTGGTTACTTCTGGCAATGCTTGACGGGTAAAATAATCCATATCATGCCGACTATTTTCTACTGCAACTCCAATATTATCAGCTATTTTGCCAATCGTTTTAGTAGTCGTCCCAACTTCTTCTACTACATGATTTACCAAAGAAACCGTCTTAACAAAAGTGTGTGAAGTATCTTTAATCGTACTGGCAATTTCAGCAAAGTCAATTGAACCACTTTCAACCGCAATTAAACTATTTTCTAATCTATCTGTTAAAGATATTATTTTTTTACTTATAGTGTCGATATTAGTAGTTATTTTTAGAGTATTTACTAAAGTTGTCTCAATATCTTGGTCATGAGATGCTAAAGTATTACTAATTACTTCAAAATTATGCAAAGTTTTGGTTAGAGATTCAATATTATTATTAGATAATAAAGTATTGGCTGCTTCAGATAAAAGGTTAACATTAAATAATAGACTACTAGTAGTTTCTGAATTCAAATTATCTAATAAACTAGATACAGTGGCATCTAAACGGGTCAACAATGATGGTTTATTGCTTAATTCTGGATATTTTTGGCCTAATTTAACTTTAACTAAAGGAGCTGCAATACTACCGCCAGTAATTTCTATATAAGCTAATCCAGTTAAACCTTGAATAGATAAAAAAGTTGTAGTATCTTGTCTTAATTGTAAATCATGTTCTATATTTAATAAAACCTGTACTTCATTAGGACGTTTAGAATCTAAAGCAACATCATATACATAACCGACTGTAACACCATTATATTTCACTGGAGATTTAAGATTTAGTCCTGAAATTGATTCTTTAATATAAACCTGATAAGTTTGATAATGTTTTTTATCAATATCAACACTCAGCCATAATATTGAAGCAACTAATACAATACTTAATATGATTACAAATAAACCAACAATTGCATAATTGATTTTACTATCCATATTTAATCTCTATCTATACTTAGGCTGGTAGTATATCATAAATAGGATATTGGAATGAATTAAAGATATTTACTATTGATATCTTCTAAAATAACTTTTATTCTAGCAATTCTTAATTCTTAATTCTTAATTCTTAATTCAATTTAAAAATAAATTACTTATATAATATCAAATGAATATACGTTTATTAGCAATCTATCTACTTATTTTATTGTCTGGTTGTTTTGGTAGTAAAGACAATGCCGAACCACCTGCTCTTTTAGTTGAATTTACTCCAACTTTAACCATAAAAACTTTATGGACTGCCGACATAGGAAGTAGCGATGATATTGCTCATGCCAAACTCATTCCGGTTGCTTATGATGGACTATTATTTACTGCTTCTAATGAAGGATTAATTCAAGCACTTAATTTAACTGATGGTAAATCAGTATGGCAACAAGAAATAGATACTCCAATTTCTGGTGGCCCAGGTATTGGTGAAAGTTTAGTAATTTTTGGAACTCAAAAAGGAGAGGTAATAGCATTATCAGAAATTGATGGTACTGAAAAATGGCGTACTCAAGTATCTAGTGAAATTTTAGCAACTCCACGGATTAACCGAGGGATTGTGGTAGTGCGCACTATTGATGGTAAGTTATTTGGACTAGATAGTAAAAATGGCCATCAATTATGGATATATGAAAGAACCAGAAATACTTTACTTAGTTTGCGTGGAACTAGCACCCCAATTTTAGTACAAGATTTGATTATTGCTGGATTTGATAACGGTAAAATAGCCTTGTTGGAACTTAAGACTGGTAAAGTTTTATGGGAAACAGCGATTGCGATTCCTAGTGGTCGGACTGAATTAGAGCGAATGGTTGACATTGATGCAGACCCTGTCTTAAAAGGTGATATAGTTTATGTAACCAGCTATCAGGGACATACTGTGGCTATTGATTTGATGAAAGGAGGATTATTATGGCAAAAACGTTTATCTTCCTATTCTGGTCTGGGAGTTAATATAAATTATTTATACATAACTGATCCGAATAGCTATGTAAATGCTCTTGATCGTTTTTCTGG
>JQIA01000994.1_pt1 | contig 15116 bp, 15 predicted proteins | sample 811431 | NCBI WGS metagenome assembly JQIA01 (sample SAMN02998118, study PRJNA258478) | marine sediment metagenome | biome: marine; feature: seafloor; material: sediment; isolation source: oil-polluted sediment collected from 3 locations (0.5 km, 0.7 km and 0.9 km)... | place: USA: Gulf of Mexico ... | reverse complement strand
TCAATCAGCGGAAGCATATCGAGTCTGTTTTTTCTCTTTTCAGGCCTGAATACTTTCACTCACACCCCCTGACATCTGCTTTTCATAGACAATCTCAAGACTTGTTGCATATTTTTCTATCGCAAGAACCGCATAGTCAATTCTCGAATTAAAATAATTAAAAGGAAAGACCGTTACTATTGCGATGGTCAGACCTGAGGCTGTTGAAATAAGTGCTTGTGCAATACCACCGGTTACGGCTCTTGGATCTCCGATCCCCATTTCACCCAGCATATCAAAAGATGAAATAATTCCTACAACGGTGCCCAGAATACCTAAAAGAGGAGCAACCATAATAATGGTATCCAAGACTCCCATAAATCTCTGCATCTTTTTCACTTCATCGGCAGCGGCAGATTCCATTGCCTTTATCATGGAAAACTCACGATGAACAATTCCAATAATCAGTATCCTGACAATATGGTTTTTAGAGTTTTGAACCAATGATCTTATCGAATCCCAATCACCATCTCTGGATAGATCAAGGACTTTGAAGACAAGCTTTTTATCACGCCGTATTTCAATCTTTATCCAGAAAATCATTCGTTCAATAATCACCATCAATGATATAAATGAACAAATAATCAGAGGGTACATTACAGGGCCGCCGCTTTTAATTATTTCTAACATAGAATCCTTTTTTATTTTGCCTGTATAGAATACAACAATCTAAAGCCGTTTGACGTAAAAATATACTTTTTCATAAAAAATTGAAGATTACAACTTATTAACGATGCCATTTATCACAGCGTTTAATGCCATTTTTAAAATTACAGGGATATCCTTTTGTTCTACGAGCTGCCTCATTTCAATGTCATCTTGTCCGGAAATATCAATTGCTATCTCTTCACTCCAGGCAGCAAATGAGTCGGTATTATTTATAACGCCTCTTTCATAATCGTCGCTGATTGCAAATGCAGACTCAAAAAAAGATCTGTAAAAAGGGTTTAGTAGAATTTCTTCAAATTCTGCGTTCAATCTGCTTTTCTCAATATTACAATCACAACCTGTAATTTCTGAAAGAGCTGCGATATTGATCTTTCTCTCTTTTAATCTTTGGAAAATATTTCTTCCGGTAATGATTCCATTTTGTTTTAAAACAGCCTCTTTCACGCCATCATAAACCGCCTTTGCAATCAGTTCCCCCATTTTTGAATGTCCACCGGCATTATCAATAACAGAGCCGTCACCTTCAACAACCAGAACATTATCTGTGCCTGTGCCTGTTGCCTGATGTTTAAGAGGAGAATAACTGCTCCTGATATCCATATCCGCAAGCGCTGCTGATTTTGCTTCAGTCACAGAAATAATCGCCCGTGTCATTGCTCGCTGGGTTAGTTTCATATTGGTCATGATAATAATATTAATCGTGCCGGGTTCATAAAACCCCCCGTTGTCTTTTGACATCTTAAGAGCATTACCCCTGACACCGGCTGTCACAAAAGCAACAATTTTCATTTTCTTAAACTCTTTTGTTTTAGTCGCAAGATTGTCCATATCTGCACCGGTAAAAAGAAAGCTGGCATTTTTTTCTTTCAAACCCAAAACTTTGTATGTTCTTTCTCTTAAACTTTTAAGACCGGCTGAATGCCCGAGTCCCCATGTTTGAGTGGGAAAATAGTGATTACCAACTTTTTTAATATCCTGTCTGTAACCTTCAAGGGTTGAAACTATTGCCATTGGCTTTTTCAGTTCGATGACAAGTGTTTTATTAACAAAGTCATGGATGTATGCTCTTTTGACTTCCGCCCTTTTTACATAGGGTAAATCAACAGGCACACTTTTCGTTTCAACAACTCTCTCTTCTTCAACTTGTTTTTTTTCTTCTGAAAACTGCTCAGGATAAACACCAGCAGCAAGCCAACCGGTAAAATACCCGACATTTGTCGAAGCCCGGCAGGTCAATTCACAAGGGAAGAATAAATATTTATTGTTTTTGACTGCATCGACATCCTTCCAGCCCTGTTTCTGTAATATCGTATCAAAGACTTTTCGATCATCTCCACAGCCATAAATTACCTGAGGGTTAAAATCCTGCCATTGCTTCATCGTCATGGTAACAATTTTTCCGTTCTGCCCGGTTTTTGGTGGTATACATCCCGCCATTTGTATCATTTCATTTTGGAATGAATCATCACCGGGTGTCATCACGGTTTTTCTGCCCATCAGGCGGATCACCCTTTTTTTATCTGCTATTTTATCTGTTTTAAGCTTTATTACTGAAAGTTCCTGACCGTTTTTATCAATAATTTTTTTCGTTTCTTTTTCTCTGTTAAAAATTTGCCCCAACAGGGTCAAAGCTTTATAAGAACTATCAATCGTTTTTTGATCTAAATTAATCATAATGCACTTATTCGAATTAGGTGTGATTCCTTTATAAGATTCAACAACTTTTTGATGAAGGTCAGATATAAAAATTAAGTCCGGATTCAGTTTTTTAATTTTGTCTACAGAAGGAGAAAAGAAACCACCAACAATAGGCTTTAAGTTTGAACTGAAGGAAGCAACACTGTGATAGGTCACACCTTTGATCTTATCACCGGCACCAATATCATAAATTGCTTCAGTAATCGATGGAACTAAAGAGACGACTCTTTCAGGTATTTTTTTAATAACAATTTTTGTCCCATTGCTGTCTGTAAATTCAAGTGGATATGAGAGTAGATTCGTTGCAGTTAATAAAAAAACAAATGAAACAAGTAACAAAATATTTCCAGTATTCCTTCCCATCCTTTCTTCCCTTTTTTTCTAATAGAGTTTTATAACCCACGAGAGCTGGTTGCTATCAGTGGGTTATGAAAACTCTGCAAAATTAAAACCCCGGTACGGAGACAACCCGATTTAAAAAGCACTCTTCAAATGTGGCGTATTTAAAGAGAGTTCAACCAATTTAAAAAAGCCGGGGTTCATTTTGCTATAAGACTAATAATTATACTTTAAATTTACACAAAACGTTCTTCCGGGCAGAGGATAGCCCTGAACATACGCATAGTTTTCATCTGCAATATTTTTAACCTCACCTCTGACAGTCAGGCCACCAAATTTTTCCGAGTCCACAATTGTCTTACTGATAGTAAAATTAATCACGGTAGAGCTGTCGAGCTTTACTTTATCATACGTACCTAGCTGATAATCTATAACCTCCTGACTGCCGGCATAGGCAGCACTGAGATCAGCACTAAATCCATCGAGATCAGTCACTGAAAGACCATAGGAAAGATCCAGTTCAGAGGTATACTGAAGATCTTCATCAGCGTCCTCGTCTTCGAACTCAGTCAAATACGTGAAAACAATGTAAGGTTTTAGCTCGAGATCAAAAGGGAGAAGGCCTCTTAAATAACCTGAAAACTCTCCTTCTATTCCGGAAAGAGTTGCTTCACCTAAGTTTTCCCAGGTAGACTCTCCGCTCTCGTTAATACTGGTTTCAATTTTATCTTTGAATTTTGTATTAAAAAAAGTAAGTGAGGAAAAGAAGTTTTTATAGGTTACATCTAAGCCAAACTCGTATGTAATACTTTTTTCAGGATCAAGGTCAGGGTTACCGACATAATGTGTGCCCCATTCAGAAAAATAGTCCGCCGCGAGTTCCTCAGCTGCGGGCATTACAAAAGCTTCTGAGTAATTTGTCCGAATTTTAAAATACTCATTAATTGTATAGGCAATACCAAATGACGGAGTTAAATTAGTGTCATCTTCATTATTTCCTGCCGGGTCTATTACCTCAACCTCATACTCATCATATCGGAGACCTGCAGAAAAAATGAGGCGATTATCGATAAAATTTGTTTTCCCAAGAAGGAAAACCGCAGCATTATCATACTCCGTTTCATAAGGTTCATATTTACTGGAATCATTTTCATAATTTAACCAGTCAATACCTGTCGTTAGAGAGTACCTATCTTTAATAATTGACAGCTGAGCCTGAGTTCCACTCGACTTTGTCTCTTTTTTTGAAGGGATTCCATCATCCCAACCTGATGGGTCACTTCCTGTAAGGCCATTAAATGTATCTTTATCCTTCCCGAAAAAATATCTCACTTTACAAAAAAGAGACTCACCAAAAGCGCCATCATAAGTTAAGTCAGCTGAATAATTACTCGAATCTTTATAGTCATCAAGATCCATGGCTGTAATATATGAAGGACTTCCAATCTCATCTGCTTCATATAAAGTATAGGTAAACCCAAGACGATTTTTAGGGAGAAATTCATACCCCATATTCAAACTGGCATTTATTTTTTTATCGTAACCTGTGTTTTTGTATTTTTCTCCAGTACCCGTTTTATAATCATCCATTGATGAGTGGGTTACACTCACTGACACATCAAATTTATCTTTTCTACCGGATAGACCAAAACCTTCTTCAAGAAAACCATAGCTACCCACACCACCTTCTACTGAAAATGAAAGTTTGTCCTCACCTTTTTTAGTAATGACATTGACCAGCCCTCCCATAGCGGCCGAACCGTATTGAACAGCTGCTGATCCTTTAATAATTTCAACACGTTCAATATTTCCGGTGGCAATTTTCGCAACATTTCCTGTTGCAACTCTTCTGCCGTCTAAAAGAACCAAAACATGGCCCTTCAAGTCATTGCCGTGTGTTTCAGTTCTAAATCCACGTATTGCAATTGATGTCAAAGAGCCGGGGTACTTTCGAAGGTAAATACCGCCTTTTTCAGAAAGTAAATCTCCAAGATCGTTTGCTGAAGATCGCTCAATATCTTCTGAATCGATAACAGTGACCCCCACAGTCAGATCTTTTTTTGACTCTTCAATTCTGCCTGCTGAAACGACAACAGCATCGAGTTTCAACTTGCCTTGTTCATTATTATCCGGTTCTTCTGCCCATGAATGACTACCAGCAATTAAAATCAAACCCGCCAGTATAAACAACAACTTCTTCATAACCTTCTCCTCTCCATTAATTTCAAAACTCTTAAAAACGGTAAAATTAAAAACAGAGCCCGGAAATAAAAAACCCCGGACAAATGTTTAAAAAAACATTCAATCCGGGGTTGTCCCTTTTCTTACCTTGGATTGCACTGGAGATCTCCTGTCCACGAGGATCACCAATAATAATTCAGGTAGGTCTTCTGACTTTCCATCTCCTTCAGCGGCCTTCCCGGTTTGCTTAAACCAGTGACTCTCAATGGCTGAAAAAGTTCTTTTTCTTAACGTTCGAAAAAGTATGGATTACAGCGGCGGGCCCGTTCCTGACTTTCACAGGATTCCCGTCTGTACGAATTTTTTTTATCCGTACAGGCTTAACAAGCACCTGAATAAGGGAAGACTATAGGGAGATGATAAATAGATTGTCAAGGGAAAAACTATTATTGATGCTCTCGTAAAAAACCATTTAGATGGCTAAGGAAAAGGGGCCAATGTCTAAATCGAAGTAGATGGGACTTTTTACGACTCCATTATTCTTTTTTTAACATCTAAATATATACCTATACAGACTTTTCTTTTTACGATATTAATAGTGCTCGATTTTTTAAAACAAAATTACACATTTGTATTATAAATTTTTAATTTTACTGGAGGGTTTTAAAATGTCTATCAAAGAAGTAGTTATGGTTAGTGCCTGCCGAACAGCAATCGCAAAGTTTTCAGGGGCACTGAAAAATGTACCTGCAAGAGACCTTGCTATTGCGGTTGGTAAAGAAGCAACAAAAAGAGCTGGCATTGAACCGGATGTTATCGACGAAATTGTCATGGGACAGTGTCTTCCTGGTCTTCAGGGGTCTCTTCCCGCACGTCAGGTTTCCGCACGTATCGGACTTTCTGATATCAGTAATGCCGTCTTAATCAATCAAAATTGTGGATCCGGCATGAGAGCCCTCGATATTGCAGCTAACAATATTATGCTTGGCAAAACTGACATTGGTCTTGTCGTCGGTGTTGAAAGTATGACTAATGCACCTTATATGCTTCCAAAAGCTCGTAGCGGTTACAGGATGGGTCCCGGAACAATTGAAGACAGCATGCTTCACGATGGCCTTGTTGACGAACTTGCCGGTGGCCACATGGGTGTAACAGCTGAAAATGTTGCAGTAAAATATGATATTACCAGAGAAGAATGTGATGAGCTTGCAGCAATGAGTCATAACCGCGCTGTAGCAGCAATCAAAGAAGGTAAATTTAAAAAAGAAATCGTTCCCTTTGAAATAAAAACCAGAAAAGGAACAATTGTTTTCGATACGGATGAGCACCCGATCCCTGACTGCACACCAGAAGGTATCTCAACAATGAGACCTGCATTTAAAAAAGACGGCGTAGTTACTGCTGCAAATGCATCAGGCATCAATGATGGAGCAGCGGCTGTTATTCTAATGTCTGCCGACAAGGCTAAAGAGCTCGGTCTTAAACCGTTGATGAAACTTGTTAATACAGCCTGTGCTGGTGTTGCTCCTGAAATTATGGGGCTTGGACCAGCAGTTGCCATACCAAAAGGTCTAGATGCTGCCGGTATGAAATTTGAAGACATTGAGTACTGGGAGATCAACGAGGCATTTGCAGCTCAGTTTATCGGCGTCAAAAAAATGTTGAAAGAAGATTACGATATGGATCTTGATCTTGATAAAGTTAATCATAATGGTTCTGGAATTGCTTTGGGTCACCCTGTTGGTTGCTCTGCTTTACGAATTGTTGTAACGCTTTGTCACGAAATGGAGAGAATGGACTACAAAACCGGTGGCGCATCACTTTGTGTTGGGACCGGACCTGCAATCGCATCATTATGGACAAGAGAATAATTTGAACATCAGAGATAACCGGACTAAAACCGGTTATCTCTTTCTCACTACAGGTAAGTTTAATACAAGTGGGAAATTTTTTTCACACTATTACCATAATATCTATTACCTAAATGTTATCTATCAGTACTTCAGGTTTTCTTAAAAAATCAATACATTAAAAAAATACCTGTTCCTAAATTTCAACCTTTTCTATTTTTCTGTGTTAACAGCATGTTACACTTATGGGTTGTGTTTTAAAGATTTTATTAAAAAAAATTGAAAAATCAGTGGCTTTTTAGTATGATAATTGCATATATTTAGTCAAAATTGTTAAATGAAGAATAAAAAGACATGCTCAAAGACCTTAGCTAAGGTCTGAGGTGGCAAAGTTTAAACAGATAGCAAGTGAGCCAAATGATAGTAGCTATTTGTTAGGGTTGTACCCAATGAAATTAAAGGGATTTTTATGAATACCAAGAAAACCGTCGAAAGAGAAGATATCACGGGTCAGATAATGAGTTGCGTTAACAGGCTTCCTGAAGACAAACAATCAAAACTTCTGGATATGCTAACTACCTGGGTAGAAAAGTTTCCAAGAGAATACCAGCGGGCAGATTGCCTTGAGCCGGTATATTACAGTACAAAAGACAAATTACGTAAAGAGACCTTTGTTAATTTCAGCGCCGGTGGCCTGTTCATTGAAACCAATGACCAGATGTCAATTGATCAAAAAATTTCACTTGCATTCTCCTTTCCTAACAGTGAGCATCCTTTTAAAATAACCGGTTCTGTTGTACGTATTGATCCTGATGGTGTAGGGATAAAATTTAACACTGAAAGCCAGGTTCAGGTTGAATTATTAAAAAGTAAGGTCAATGAAATGAACCTGAATGGTTAAATCCAAAATTGATAATCAGGCAGTTGTTAATTTGATGACACTGCCTGATAATGATTTTCGATACAATCGATAGTGTTTTTTCTGCTTTAACGTATTTCATTTCTGTTTGTAATCTCAACAACTTTATACGTTGATTAATGGTGTTTGTGGATGATTATCTGGTCGGATCCGACTTGCCGTTCATATGGAGAAATTATGCGCCTGCTGTTCATTATTCTTCTTTTTCTCTTTTCAATACTTACATATCTTTACTACAGATTCATTTGTACGCTTAGTCCCAAAAAACATTTTCGTCTTATATACCTTGCCTGCCTTCTTGGACTTATTTGCCTTTTTTTTCTAACATTATCATTAAAGAGAGCCGGCATTTCCAGTTTAGGAACTGATATACTTTCATGGAGCTCGTACGTCAGCCTGGGGTTTTTATCATTCTTAACATCAATCCTGTTATTAAGAGACGGCCTGCTGTTGTGGATAAAACTTGCCTCGGTATTAATAAATAATAAAAAAACAAACAATGTAAGGCCGAAGCAGGATCGCAGATTTTTTTTATCGGCAACAGCAACATCTCTCCTTGCCGGAGGGGCAATATCCTTAACCGGAATAGGCATTTTTCTGGCAAAAAAAACACCTGAAGTCAAAAAAGTAATGCTTCCTGTGAAAAATCTACCTAAAGATCTGGAAGGTTTTTCAATTGTCCAGCTTAGTGATATTCACTTGAGTTCAACAATTAAGAAAAGATTTCTGTCAAAAGTTGTTGATGAGGTAAACAGATTAAAGCCAGATGTTATTGCAATAACCGGAGACCTTGCTGATGGTGTTGTAGATGTTCTGGGGGATGATGCGGAACCGCTTGGAGATCTCGTCTCCAAACACGGGAAATTTTTTGTAACTGGAAATCATGAGTATTATTTTAATGCAGAGCAATGGATCGATAAAGTTGAATCTCTTGGCTTCAAGGCTCTGATTGATTCTCACGAACTGATTCACTATAATAACAGCAAAATATTAATGGCGGGTATTGCTGACTATCGTGCAAAACGCTTTATAAATTCTCACAAGTCAAGTCCGGAAAAGGCAATCGAAGGTGCCCCCTCGGTTGATGTAAAAATCCTTCTTGCACACCAACCCAAAAGTGTGTTCAAAGCATCAGAAGCAGGGTTTGACATACAACTCTCAGGCCATACACACGGCGGCCAGTTCTTCCCCTGGCAAATGACTATTGGTCTTGATCAGCCTTACCTTGCAGGATTATATAAACATGATGATATGATGATTTATGTCAGCAGAGGGACGGGCTATTGGGGGCCACCGATTAGGCTTGGTGCACCGTCTGAAATTACTTTGCTTAAGCTTACAGCAGGGTAATAATTCTTAAAGCCGATTTATTTTCTCTTTTTTTGCTCACCTAGTTTATCGACAAGCATTTTTTTAATAATTGAATTCTCATTTTTGAGGATTTTTGAACCTCTGGTGATTTTACACAGGCTTATTCTATGATTTGAAGCAATTTTTCTCTGAGTCAACCCCTCATGAAGTTCTTTCAACAACTCCCACCTGAGAGAAACGTCCTTTCGTTCCTTTTCAGTAAAAATTTCCTGAAACAGTTTTTCCATAGTTTCTTTATCCTGAATCTCTGTAAAAATTTCTACAAGTTCCGTAATTGCTGTCACTCTACCTCCAGGGTATATGAATTGATGGCGTCGTAAAAAGTCCCATCTACTTCGCTTTAGTGCCTGACCAGACTTTTGATGTACCATATGTACTACTGCAAGCCTGGCCAAGCTCTAAATCTAGTATATGGAACTTTTTCCATAGCCATCTCAATACTTTTTACGAGAGAATCAATTAGATAATTGATTCTCTCTGTCTTACCACTTCATAAAGAACAACAGCACCGGCAACAGAAGCATTTAAAGAGTTGAAAGAGCTTTTCTGTGGTATGGAAACAATGAAATCACAGTTTTTACGTACCAGGTCTCTTAGCCCCCTGTCTTCACCACCAATAACAATTGCCAGAGAAGAAGTTAAATCCGTCTTGTAAAGAGAGCTATCTGAAACAGCATCAAGACCTGTAATCCAGAAACTGTTTTTCTTCAGTTCTTTAATTGTTGTTGCAATGTTGGTAACCTTCGCAATCTTTATATGCTCCAATGCACCCGCAGAGGCTTTAGATGCTGAGGGAACAGGAGCGGCAGCTCTATCCTTGGGGATAATGATACCATCTACTCCGGCACAAAGGGCTGTTCGCGCAATAGCGCCAAGGTTCTGGGGATCTTCAATCCCGTCAAGAATAAGAATCAGACCATCATTCTTATTTGTCATCATTTCAGAAATATCAACCAGCGGATACGGGCTGACCTTAGCAAGAACGGACTGGTGGGAATCTGTACCGGCAAGCTTTGATAACTCAGCATAACTGAGTCTTGTAACAGGTACATTAATATTTTCTGCCAGCTTTATAATTTCAGAAAACTTTCCTGATACCTTCTCAGAGACGATATAAAGCTCATAAATTTTTCTTCTTTTAGCTCTAAACACTTCGATTACAGGATTTACACCAAACAAAAATTCATCACTTGTCTTTTTGAATTCGTCTCTAGGCTTTTTGGATTTATGCTGTTGGGTTTTTCCTATTGGCTTTTTCTTACTCATATTTACTCTCTACTCTATATTTTTTTATTAATTCTTTCATTTCAGTACTTGCAACATTAAGATCATCATTTACCACAATGTGCCTGTAAAAATCTTTTTCGGCTATCTCATCCTTGGCATTATTAAGTCTTTTTTCAATAGTCTCAAGCGAGTCAGTAGCACGGGAGAGAAGTCTTTCTCTAAGCGTTTCCACAGAAGGAGGCATGATAAAAATCGTCACAGCATCTGGGAATTTCTTCACAATCTGTTTTGCGCCATTAACATCAATATCGAGAAGAACATCATAGCCAGCCTTAAGGTTCTCTTCTAAAAATTCAACAGAGGTCCCATAATAATTACCATGTACTTCCGCCCATTCCGCGAGACTGTCATCTTTGATCATAATTTCAAAGTCTTCTTTTGGGGTAAAATAGTAATCAACACCGTGGGATTCACCATCTCGAGGGTTTCTTGTTGTATGAGATATCGAATAACCAATATTATCGAAACTACTCATGATGACATGGCATAAGGTTGTCTTTCCGGTTCCTGAAGGCGCCGAAACAACATATAGGTTACCTGTTCTACTCATTATCTTTACTTCTCTCCGGAGTCTTTCAGTGCTGCAAAACGCTGTGAAATTGTTTCTGCCTGAATGGCGGATAGAACAACGTGATTGCTTTGCAATACAATAATTGATCTTGTTCTTCTTCCGTGCGTCGCATCAATAAGGCGCTTGTCATCTTTTGCATCATCTTTCAACCTCTTCATTGGTGCAGAATTTGGAGAGACGATAGCAACAACCCTGTCAGCGACAACACTACTTCCGAATCCAATATTTAATAACAGCTGTTCCATTTTTTCTCCTGAAGGCTTGTATTTACATTTGATACGGCCACTCTGAAAATTACTCAACATTCTGAATCTGCTCTCTCATCTTTTCAAGCTCTGCCTTAACATCAACAACAAAGTGGGCAACTTCCGCTTTTCCCGTCTTCGAACCTATTGTATTGAACTCTCTGTTGAATTCCTGGAGTAGAAAGTTGAGCTTTCTTCCACCTGCCTCATCCGATACCATAATGTCATTAAACTGTTGTATATGGCTTTTTACCCGTACAATCTCTTCTGAAATATCACTTCTATCTGCAATCATTGCAGCTTCCTGAGCAATACGGGCTTCATCAATATCGACAATACCGTCAGTCAGTTTTGCAATTCTGTCAGTCAGCCTTTTTTGGTATATGGATATTAGATCGGAGGATCCTTTTTCAATTTTATCTATTGATGATTCAATAAAAGCAAGGCGCTTTTGAAAATCTTTTTTAAGATAATCTCCTTCAGTTTCTCTCATTTCAATAACTGAAGTTATTGCTTTTAGAATGGCTTTTTCAATAATTCCCCAGTGCTGATCAATATCAATATCAACATTTGCAGGAGTAACCAGTCCGGACATACCCGAAATAAGCGACAGAGGAATTTCACCTTTAATATTATTTTCATTCGCAATTTGTTTTACCGCCGAACAATATGCTGAAGCTTTCTGGCTGTTGACATCAAAAGCATATGAACCTTCAGATTCATCTTTCACAAACAGCTTTATCTCAACCCGCCCCCTCACTATTTTTGATGAAACAAGCTCTTTAATTTTCTCTTCAATAAGATTGTAACCGTGAGGTACCCGAATATTGAAATCCAAATGCCTGCTGTTATAGGTCCGAATCTCAACATCTGCAGTAAGTCCACTTGTTCGTTCTTCAGCTTTTGCATAAGCTGTCATGCTTGTAATCATTATTGTTATCCGTAAGTTATTGGGGGTTATTTTTCAAATCACTGATATATTTGTTTCTCACACCAGTAAGGTATTGAATCATGATAGTATCAGCATAGTCAGGGTATGTCCACGGCAGAGTCTGAAATTGCCCGCTTTTAAAGATCAAGGTCAGGTCCGCATAAATCCCTTTGCCAAGATATACTCTGTGCGTAAAGTCCTTGCCTGTCGCAAGAACAAACCGGGACATCAACATATAGCCGGGGTCAATATTAATGTTCCTTTTACCACTGTCAGCATATTCTTTTTCAATTTCATTGGTAAGCAACTTAATTGAAACGAGATCATCCTGCTCAATAAGTTTTTCAAAGGACATAACCCTTCTATTCAGTGCCTCACCCATTTCAGGTTCGTAATAGCTTGTGTAATTGAAAGGCATCCATTGACTGATAATATCGGCCGGACCAAATTTCTCAATTAATCGTTCCGCCACTTTCGCAAAAAGGTTTTGTTCATTTGTAAAAACACCAATAACAAGCTTAGCGACATCTGGTTTTGAAGGAATACTCATTAATTATCAATCTTTTATAGAAGTGGCTTCATCAACGAGCATAATTGGAATATCATCTTTAATTGCATAAAGCAGCTTACATTTTTCACAAATAAGACCGTCTTTCCCATCATTGAGGATCAAATCACCTTTGCATTTCGGACAGGCCAGAATCTCCAGTAATTCGTTACTTATAGCCATTTTTATTTCCCCTTTTAAATTGTAACCATCTGTTATTTTAAAATTTAGGCCTTCTATATCAGACAATAACCCTGTATGCAATTAGTAACTTATTTAAACATCTGTATAGATTAAGAATTGACACATTTTTATCATTTCCTTATTATCCCATAATGGAACAAGTATGAAACAGTCAGATTTCACTTATGCGGAATCAAAAAAAGGAAAAAATGATCAGGAAAATAATTAATAAAACTGTATTTCATGCTTATGAAGCCGGGTGGTCGATTGCGATACCATTCTTGAAGAAACACAAGCGGATTTCAGATGGGTTTCAGCAGCGAATTGTAAAAAACAACCATTTCAAACAATCAGATATCTGGATTCAGGCAGCCTCAGGCGGTGAAGCATTCCTTGCTCTGGAGCTGTTGGAAAAAGCATCCTTCGGCAGCACTAAAAAAATACTGCTGACATCTAATACCAGACAAGGTCTTGATATTCTGGAGCGGTCAAAAAAACTCTTCTCTCACCGTAATTATGATATCCAGACTTCATTTTCTCCATTTGACAAACCAGTCATTATGGAGAAAGCCATTACCGAGATTTCTCCAAAAGTAATGGTTCTCATCGAACTCGAGATGTGGCCCGGCCTTTTAAGAGCACTAAAGAAGCATCCGGCAAAAACAATTATTGTTAACGGTCGCCTGACAGAAAAAAGCCTCAACGGCTACCTGAAATGGCCTTCACTCTGGCGTGAAATCGCTCCTGATAAAATTCTGGCAATTTCGGAGGCTGATTCGAACAGGTTTAAACAGCTTTTTGACAACACAACCGTTGAGGTGATGAATAATATTAAATTTGATCGGCTATCTTTTATTAAGGGCAAATGTGAAAGATCAGAAACCAACCCATTAATTCAACTGGCAAATTCGAAGCGAAAGATAGTTGTTCTAGGATCAATAAGAGCTGAAGAAGAAGAAACCGTTGGTTTTCTAATAAAAGGCCTGCAGCAAAAAAATCCTGAGATTGATATATGGCTTTTCCCAAGACATATGCACAGGATTGATGCCTGGAAACAAAAATGCAATGAGTTGAAAATAAAATGGCAATTGAGATCTGAAATCAAAGCGCCAAATGCCAGTGTTGACATTATTATTTGGGATAAATTTGGTGAACTCGGCTTCGGCTATGAGCTCGCTGATGCTGCATTTGTCGGTGGAAGTCTGGCCCCCCTTGGTGGACAGAATTTTCTGGAAGTTCTAGAAACAGGCATTGTACCTGTCACTGGCCCATTCTGGGAGAATTTTATCTGGACAGGTGAGGCAATTATCGAACAAGGTCTTCTGTATAAAGAGGCTGACTGGGAGAAGGTTTTAGACAGGCTTTCCCAGCAGATACAAAATAGAGAATCAAGGGAAAATATTTTAACGAAATTATCTGACTATTTAAATTCACGAAGAGGAGGGACCGCCTTCGCTTGTGAACAGATTAAAGAACTGTTGTAGTCACTTAGCCAACGAAACAAAGGTTTTATGAACATTATAAATAAAGATCCTTATCGTGTAGGTTTATTAAAAAAACTCTCCGAAAAAGATATCCAGACTCTTGTTGATACTTTTGCTGCAGAGCCTCAGGAAGAGCCCGGTATTCTGGGAGGGCGTGGAAAAATCACAAAAACAGTTCTTGAAAACAACCTGCCCGTCGTTGTTAAATATTATAAACGTGGCGGTTTCCTTCGCCATTTTATCAAACAATCATATTTGAGAGCTGGAAAAACACGATCTCAAATCGAATTTGAAATGCTCAAAAAAGCACGTGACCTTGGTATTTCTGTACCCGAACCTATTGCCTGGGCATCCTGTGGCAGCTTGTTTTACAAAGGCTGGCTTGTAACAAAAGAAATCAAAGATAATATCTCGTTAGCCGACTATTGCCTTGCTGAGCCCAGTGATATCAATGAGGTACTGAGCATGGCAACAGATCAGGTTAAACTGTTGATTCAGAACAAAATAATTCATCTTGACCTTCATCCGGGTAATATTCTTTTTGATGGGAAAAATGTTTTTGTAATCGATTTTGATAAATCAAAAACGGCAAATCACAACGAAAAATATTTTATAGACTTCTATATTGAGAGATGGAAACGGGCTGTAAAAAAACACCGACTCCCTGAAAAAACCGCGACAATTTTCGAAGAGACCCTTATGTCAGATAGCTTGTAATTTTGGTTTCAGTGATTGGTTTGACATAATCACAGGCGTTCTGTATAATGTTTTGTATATTATAAATTCTCACCACTCAAAATTG
>JQIA01000993.1_pt1 | contig 15133 bp, 11 predicted proteins | sample 811431 | NCBI WGS metagenome assembly JQIA01 (sample SAMN02998118, study PRJNA258478) | marine sediment metagenome | biome: marine; feature: seafloor; material: sediment; isolation source: oil-polluted sediment collected from 3 locations (0.5 km, 0.7 km and 0.9 km)... | place: USA: Gulf of Mexico ... | reverse complement strand
GGAGATATGGTATCGATAACATATTCAATCATACATTTATTGTTAATCAATAGCAGCCCTTTATCTTCCCCATTCATACGTTTAGCACGTCCACCAGCTAGGATAACACCAGTAATGTTATTTTTATATTGGTTAAGCATTATTATTATCTTTAAAGATGTTATTAACTATAAAACCAGCTTTCTGGTAAAAACTGGTATTAGTATAAATATTTAGAATCATAAGTTAATTCATATAATTAAATCTGCTAATTATGTTTCATAACGTGGTAATAACTGAATAGTATCTTCCATCCAAATATCAATAGCATTTTGTAATGAATTTAACATTTCTTTTTCCCATTCAGCTTGAGTAGTATCAATTGCAGTTTTAACATCGGTTACAAAAGTATCTCTTTGGGTAAGTTCCATACCTTCATTAATAGCATAATCGAGACTGATACCACCAACAGCACCTATAATAGTTCCCAAAGGTCCTCCTAAACTACCTATAGCTCCTCCAGTTCCAGCTAGTACTGCTTTGGATACAAATGGAGCAGCTAATTTAGTAAATATCCCAGTTGTCATAACTTTACCAGCAACACCTGTAGCAGCTTGACTAGCAATAACTTTACCAGCCGTTCCGGCAGCTATTTTACCAGTCACTGCTCCACTGGCAGCTAAAGCAGCTCCTAATACTGCACCTTTAGGTCCTTTTTCATATTCTGCCATATTAATTTTATTAAACTGACTATTCCAATCTAATATTAATTCAGACCCAATAGTGGATGGAGTTTCAAGATGGGTGGTGTATTTTGCTACAAATGCCTGAAAATCAGTTTGCATATTGGCCAATTCCTTTACATAGTTACTATGAATCTCTTTAATAATATCTCGATAAACATACTGTAACTGTGGATCGGTAATTTCTGGTCGCAAAACTATATTTTCATAATGTTCATGTAAGTATTTTTCTACATCTATTGAAACTGCTTCAGATATAGTTGATGCTTCGGCACTAAAAGTATGCCTAGTAGCTGAAGTACTTGCTTCCCATAAAATTTTATAAGTTGTAGTATAGGCAAAATACCAGTCAGCAAATCTATCAATCCGATCACTCATAGTATCAAATACTGTAGCCAATCTAGTATTTAATAACTTTTTAGTTTGTTCATGTAATTTACTCTTGGCAATTTCTAAATTAGCTACTTGTTGATTAACAAATATAGAATATTCTTGAGCATCTGCGATTACTCGTACTTGCTTACCATTTTTATTTTTGTAGACTAATGCAATTTTAGGAATTACTTGAGAATGGACTCCAGTTTTTATTATTGAACTATCAGAATGTACAATTTTATTATAGTCTAGTAAAGCTACTAAGCTGTCGTACCATTGTCTACCAAACATTGAGACAACAAATAGTAAAACTATGATAGCTGTTATCCAGATAAAAGAAGAAAATATTCGTATTAAACAGCCACCTTGTTCTTTAGATATTTTATAATTAGGTTTCATAAAAAATCCTTTATGATCTTGTGCATATTAAATAAGGTCAGATTGCTTATTTTTCTAGTTTTTACTCATTATATTGTTATCTGGAATTAATTATTAAAGTATTTTCCAATTGGATAGATTACATAATAATAAGAAATTATCCATTCCCAACAAGGCTGTTGGGAATAAAAGATATATTATGCCAAGATAGTACGAAGTTTTTCTGTCAGATTAGCCATGTTTTTCCTTCGATACATTAACATTTCTCCTAAACCTTTAGGAGTACTACTAACAAGACATAAAAGATATTTACTAGAAAAACCTTCCTCTAAAATAGTAACATTTAAAATACCTTCAGAAAATTGATAAGTTGTGTATTCAAGTAAACCTAAACCAGCTCTATCTTTTTCTGTAATTTTATGCGTTGCAATACCACTCAAAACACTAACAAATGTTTCGACATCTATATTTCTACCACTATCAGAACTAGGTATGCTTTCCGCAACAATCATTGAATCTTCATTAGAATAAACAAAAACTGCATCTATTTCATTATCCTCTTCAACAATACTATTAAACAATTCTACTAATTCTTGTTTTTTTGACATAAGAACTTTTACCTCATGTTTTTCCATCTCATTATAAAAAGAAGCAAGCGGACTTCCATTACCTAATCCAAGCTCTTTACTTGTAGGTATAGAATTTGGCTTGCTATTTACCATCATTTTCTTGAAACCATTAATTAAATTTTCAAGAATTTTCATAAAACTTCCCTTTATTGCAAAAGGAACATAAAAAATAGTGTCTTCCTGATTACTACCTATTTGTTTCGGTAACCAAGGTTCTACTAAATGCCTAAGATCAGCAACCGGTTTTTGGTTAAAATCAGCTACCTTTTCTGGACGATTAGAAAAGATAATTTTATCCATACTACCAAGTTGATTCAAAGTCGTGTCAAACGGTACATCTTGAGCCGATTTGTAAATAACAATTCTCATTTTTGTTTATCCAAAAGTGCTTTGAATTTTTTATATAGAGTTAAATCTTTTATTTCAGTTACCGGATCACCAGCACTTTTATCCGTATAATATTGTAAAGCTGCATGATAAACTGACAAAGGTATCACATTTTGAGGACGTTCAACATGATTATTGCAATCTTGCACTTGACTGGCATTAATCAGCATATTCAAAAATAAACTATGTGGATCATGTCCTTGACGTTGTAAATTAAGCCGTGCTGTTTCCAATCTATCTACCCAATCTCGAAATCGAATTGGATTACCTTTGGGTAACTCTTCAATTTCTTCTAAACCTTGAATCGTATCATCATCTTCATTTCTGATTGCATTAATGAGTTTAAATAAAGCAGCACCAGCACCAGCACTTTCTTCTTTTTTGGAAGAAACTAACGCTACTGGAGTAAAAACATGCATAAATGGTGTAGGATTATTAGCTCGTTTCAAATATGCTTCCATGGCGGCGGCTGTTGCATATACTGCTTTTGCATCACCCTCTTCAGTAGCTTTAATCAAATTATCTAATTGTCTATAAACCCATAAAAACCAAACTTTTATACTATCATCCTGTAAAATACCAGATTGATATTCTTTATAATATTTTTCATCACTGGAAAAGATATTGCAGAAATGATAATTAGTATCAATGATGATACTTTCCAATTCTGGCATATCTAATTCATCTCGAATCCGTGCCATATTATTTTTAATCGTACAGAGAAAATTGGCAAACAAGCTAGGTTTATACAAGCCAAAAGGATTAGAAGGCCAGCCAACCGCATAATAATCCCGTTGTTGATTTTGTTTTAATGATGAAAAGGTTCGTTGCACAATAATTTGATTCGCACCCATTTGTTCGATTAAGGCTGAATCTGTAGAGGTTTCATGTTCAATTACAATTCGTCGATCCCGTCTCCTTTCTTCCAGCAAAATTGCCGAGGAATCGGTATTCATTGCATTTAAATCTATCACTAAAGTGCTTTTACCCAATTCTAGATTACGTATCAAAAGTAATAAAGTGAGCATGGTTTTACCTACGCCACCTTTACTAGCTGTAACAATATTCCATTCTAGTTTATTCATTGAGAATACCTTATTCTTATAGATATATTGGCTAATATTTTAACCATATCCACGTCCTTTATTATATCCATATTCCTTAGTTTTTTGCCAAATAAAATGTCGAATAAATAACCAAAAAATTACAGCTAAAATAATAAATACTGATAATTCAATACTATAAAACCATGAAGAAATCCAACTGTTTTTCACTACTTTGCAAGGTATACTTTGGTCAATAATAACTACTTTACAGTCAAATTTAGGTTGTTTTCCAGCCTCAAACTGAAAATTAAAGATAAAACGATCAGCATCTAAAAATTCAAACTGAAAACTAGCTTCCTCAAATTCATCTTGCAATAATTGTTTTGAGATAAAGTAACCTTGAGGCCGTTCTTTTTTACTTATTTTTAAAGCAACTTCCTTGATATAGTGATCATATTTAAAAGTTGCTTGTTTGACAAGATGGTCAGAATGAGGATAGATTTTTATATATTCCAATAAATAACTTTGATCAGAATCAGCACCAGTAAGTGAATAGGCAAACGGAGTTTCTAATTCTGCCATTTCTAAAATAATAACTGGTTCCGATGGAAAATATTCAGTAATCTCATATAATAAAGCGACAACAGCTAAAAGAGCAACTAAAAAATCCAAACTTTTAAAAAAAATACTTTTTGGTAACAGACTTTTAACAGAGGTACGCATATTTAAGGTTTCCTTTTTTTGAAATATGATATTTATAGCAGTTTTTAATTGTTAATTAAATTCAAAATCAATTAGTTATATTACTATAATATATTCAATTGGGAAACGCTATAAAAATAAAACCATATAATATTTTCATATTAAAATTTACAAAAAAAACAGAAAGTTATTAGTATTAATGATTTTCATATACAATAGTATTGTAACAGATATAATGGGAATTTTTAACCTTTAATACTACTTTGATAATTCTTGTTAAATCGTAAGATTACTTGGAGTTATAGTTATCTAAGATCATGTTTAAATTATAATTTTAATGCAGTCATCATGTAAATATAAGCCATATATATGCTAATTAAACTAGGAACTAATTATTCAAAATAGTACAATTCTAATTAAATATGCTATTATGATTTTTAATCACTATTAATAATAAAATAACATGCCATTACCTCAAATAGCGTTCGACGAATTACCCAATACCAGTAATGCAATGCCATATACTCAACCAGATCGGTTGGCTACATTGGCAACTCTTTTTGGTATGACTCCACCTCCATTAACAACTTGTAGTATCTTAGAGTTAGGTTGTTGTGATGGTAGTAATATTATTCCTACTGCATATGCGTTACCAAAGGCGAATATTGTAGGCATAGATTCATCTGAACAGAATATTAAAACTGGCCAGACAACTGTTGAAGCGTTAAAATTAGAAAATATCGATTTAAAACATCTAAATATATTAGATATTGATACTGATTTTGGCCAATTTGATTATATCATTGCTCATGGAATTTTTTCGTGGGTATCACCAGAAGTACAAGCTAAAATTTTTAGTATTTGTGAGCATAATTTAACTTCAAACGGAATTGCCTATATTAGTTTTAATACTAAACCTGGTTGGAATGTCAATAACACTATCAGTGATATGATGCAATATCTGTCAGCTCCAATTGATGATCCAGCAGTGAAAATTAATCAACATAAAGCATTATTAAAATTTTTATTAGATTCAACTAAAGAAACTAATGATCATTACGAAAGTTTTATTGGGGAAGAAGTTAATAATTTAGTTCAATTACCAGAAACGTTTGTGTGTAAAGAATTAGTGGAAGAAAAAAATGAAGCCTTATATTTCCATCAATTTATACAACAAGCCAAAACTCATAGTTTAAAATATCTTGGTGATGCTTTTTTACACACTATGTTGTCAGATAGTTTTTCTGCTCCACAAAAACAAGCTTTACAAATGTTTAATGGTGATCTAATTGTGCAGGAACAGATGATGGATATATTGAGCAATCGCCAATTTCGTCATACTATATTGTGTCACAAAGATATCCAATTAAATCGAAACTTATCCGCAGAAATGTTGGCTGATTTGTATATTACATCTTCTATGCAACCAACCACTGATTCTTATGAAAAATTTGAAAATAGTAGAGGAACTATATCTACTCATAAACTAATTGTGCAATCTGCCTTACGGTATTTAGGCAATGAATGGCCTAGAGCGGTAGAATTTAGCGAATTACTTGAACAGGCTAGAAAAGATACAAAATCTAATTCTACAACTGATCAAGAAACTATTACCAATACTTTGTTGATGGGATATTCTAAAGGTATTATCGAATTACAAAGCCAACCAACTACAATTACTACTACAATCAGTGAATTTCCAAAAGCAAGCCCATTGGCTAGTTGGCAAGCTAAACATACTGCCAAAATAACCAACTTAAGAAATGAATGGTTAATAATAAAAAACACTGTTTGTCTGCATCTATTACCTTATTTAGATGGTAAACATAGTCAAGCTGATCTGTTGAATTTACTAGAAAATTGGGTTGTAGAAGATAAACTTACTCTTAATATTACTAACCAAAAAACTGGTGAACCATTAACTTTGACTGAATCTAATCGTAAAGAAATATTAGAAAAATTGTTAGCAGATACATTGCATTTTACCGCTAAAACAGCATTGTTAATATCTTAAGATGCAAAGTATTATTCATTAAATTATTTAAATCATATTTAAAAACATGAAAACCTTATTCCAAATTCTTGCCGGAATTATAACGTTAATAATATTTATATCAGCCCAAGGGGATGATATTAAATTTGAGCATTTGAATGTTGAAGATGGCTTACCAAGTAACTTTACTAGCTCCGTTATTCAGGATGATCAAGGTTTTATGTGGTTTGCAACTAAAAATGGTTTAGCTAAATATGATGGAACCGAGTTTATAGTTTATAAATATGATCCAGATAATACAAATAGTTTAAGTAATAACTATACTTGGTCTTTACTCAAAGATAAAACTGGAAATTTATGGATTGCTACCTCTGGTGGTGGGTTAAATAAATTTAATCCTAAAACCGAAACATTTACTAGATATCAGCATAACCCAAATAATCCAAATAGTTTGGTTAGTGATAATATTCAATCTGTCTATGAAGATAATAATGGAACTATATGGGTATTAATTTATGCTAATGGTTTTAGCAGATTCAATCCAAGTAATAATTCTTTTATTAATTATCGACATGATCCAAATAATACGAATAGTTTAAGCGACAATTCAACTTATTCTATTTATCAGGGTGATAATGATATATTGTGGATTAGTACTTATGGTGGCGGGCTAAATAAATTTGACATTAAAACTGAAAATTTTACTCATTATCGACACGATGAAACCAACAATAACAGTTTAGCCAATGATTCAATACGCACAATATTAGTAGATAAAAGTGGAATTTTATGGTTAGCTACTGAAAGTGGTTTGGATAAATACGATCCAAATACAGAAAAATTTATTCATTATCAACATGATAAATATGATCAGAATAGTTTGAGTCATAACATGGTAACTTCAATTTATGAAGATAGTAAAGACAAACTTTGGATAGGCACATTGGGAGGTGGATTAAATCAATTTGATCGAAATAATGATAAATTTACCCATTATCATGCAGAATCAAACAATCCACATAGTTTAAGTGATAATACTATTTTTGGTATTCATGAAGATATTACTGGCATACTCTGGATTACAACTGATAATGGAGTAAATAAATATGATCCAGGATACGATAGATTTACTACCTATAAATATGAACCATCACAAAAAAATAGCTTAAATAACAATCTAATAAGTACTATTTTTGAGAATAACCATATATTATGGATAGGAACTAAAGGTGGTGGGCTTAATAGATTAAATAGAGCAACTTCCTCTTTCACCAACTATCGGCATGATAATAAAAATCCCGATAGCATCAGTAATAATTTGGTAATGGCGATTCATCCTGATAATAATGGTAAATTATGGATTGCTACTGAAGGTGGTGGTTTAAATCACTTTGATCCTAAAACTAAAATTTTTACCCATTATCAACATGATCCAAACGATTCAAATAGTTTAAATTACGATGTCATATGGGATATAGACCTTGATGCTGATGGTAATGTGTGGATTGCTTCTATTGGTGGAGGATTAGATAAACTTGATCCAATTAAACAAACAGTAGAACATTACAAGCATGATAAGAACAATCCAAATAGCATTGTTACTGATTGGTTATCTGTGGTAAAAGTTGATTCTAGTGGAATAGTTTGGATTGGTGCTGATGATTCTGGAATAAGTAGTTTTGATCCAATTAAACAAACTTTTACCAATTATATACCAAATAATGATCCCAATAGTTTAAGCAGTGCAGTTATTTCTACTATTTTTGAAGATAAAACTGGGATAATTTGGATTGGTACTAATGGTGGTTTAAATAAATTTAATAAAGCAGAGCAAAATTTTACTACCTATCAAGCTAAACACGGCCTGATTGGTAATAGTGTTGCTGGTATTTTAGAAGATGATCAAGGCTATTTATGGATTAGTACTAATAATGGTTTATCAAAATTTGATCCAAAAATTGAAACTTTTAGAAATTATGATAAACGTGATGGATTACAAGGTAACTTATTTTTACCACGTTCAGTTTATAAAAATACAGTAGGTGAATTATTCTTTGGTGGTTTGAACGGATTTAACATTTTTTATCCAAATAAATTACAAGATAATACCTATCCACCACCTGTAATTTTAACTGATTTCCAACTATTTAACCAATCAGTACTAGTAAGTCAAACTTCTCCTTTACAAGTTCCAATTAATTTTGCCAAACAAGTTATTTTATCTTATGAACAATCTGTTTTTAGTTTTGAATTTGTTGCACTGAATTATCAAGCATCTAATAAAAATAAATATGCTTATATGATGGAAGGATTTGACAAAGAATGGACTTATGTTGATAGCAACAGACGATTTGCCACTTATACTAACCTGGATGCAGGAAAATATAATTTTACTGTAAAGGCTTCTAATAATGATGGTTTATGGAATGAAATAGGCACTTCGATAAAAGTTACAATTTTACCACCTTGGTGGCAAACTTGGTGGGCTTATGCTATTTATACCATCGTAATATTAGGTAGTATTATAGGAATTTTCATAGATCAACAAAGAAAATTAGAGATTACCAGAGCCTTCAACGCTCGCTTGCAAAATCTTAATGAACAATTACAAACAGCCAATAAACTTAAAGATGAATTTTTAGCTAACACTTCACATGAATTGCGCACTCCTTTGAATGGCATTATTGGAATTGCAGAATCTTTAATTGATGGGGCAACTGGTAAATTATCCAATAAAACTATTACTAACCTTGGTATGATCGTTGGTAGTGGTAAACGTTTAGCTAACTTAGTAAATGATATTTTAGATTTTTCTACTCTTAAACAGAAAAAACTAGATTTACAGTTAAAACCAATTGCATTATATGAAATTATCGAGATTGTATTTAATTTAAATCAAACTTTAGTACAAGATAAAAACTTAAAATTATTAAATAGCGTTGCTAAAGATTTACCACCAATTCAAGCTGATGAGAATAGATTACAACAGGTTTTTTATAATTTACTTGGTAATGCAATAAAATTTACAGAAGTTGGAAAAATTGAAATAACTGCTAAAGCAATTGATTCACATATAGAAATAATAGTTTCAGATACTGGTATTGGCATCCCATCAGATAAATTAGAAAGTATTTTTGGTTCTTTTGAACAAGCTGAAGGCTCAACTGCCAGAGAATATGGTGGAACTGGTTTAGGTTTAGCTGTGACCAAACAGTTAATTGAATTACATGATGGTAAAATTTGGGCAAAATCTATTTTTGGTCAAGGTTCGCAGTTAATTTTTACTTTACCAATTGCAGAAGGAAAAGCAAAACCATTATCAACAGAAATTGCTCATGTATCTAAAGTAGAGAGTTATCCAACTGATTTAACAGAACCAGAAAAAATAGTAGAAGATAAACTTGAATATTCAGTAAAAAAACCAGAAAAAGTTGGTTCTAATATTCTAATTGTTGATGATGAACCAGTAAATTTACAAGTATTAGAAAATTATTTATCTTTAGAAAACCATCATATAACCCAAGCTAATTCAGGAATAAAAGCTTTAGAATTAATAAAAAATGGTTTAAAACCAGATGCAATTTTATTAGATGTAATGATGCCAAAAATGTCTGGCTATGAAGTTACAACCCAACTTCGGAAAACCTGGCAAGCTGATGAATTACCAATTTTATTATTAACTGCTAAAAATCAAATTACAGATTTAGTAACCGGTTTAGATGCTGGAGCTAATGATTACTTGACTAAACCGATAGTAAAAGATGAGCTATTAGCTAGATTAAAAACCCATCTTAAAATTAAGAAATTACAAGTAGAAACAGTACGTTTAGCTGCTATTGAAGCTGTAAATGAAATGATGGTAGATAGTATTCGGTACGCAAAAACGATTCAAAGTTCTTTATTACCTAATCAAGAACTAATTAGCGATATTTTACCTAAACATTTTTTTGCTTGGATGCCAAGAGATATTGTTGGTGGAGATATTATTTATGCTGAACCATTTAACAACATGTTAGTTATTGTAGTAATGGATTGCACAGGACACGGTGTTCCAGGTGCATTTATGGCAATGGTTGCTTCAACTAGTTTAAGACGTATTACTAGAGATGAATCATGTTATACACCATCTGAAATTTTACAAAAACTTAGTTTTTCAGTAAAAACTGCATTACAGCAAGATACTGAACATGTTGCGTCTGACGATGGTTTAGATGCAGCAGTTTGTTTGATTGATTTTCAGCATATGATGTTGACTTTTGCTGGGGCAAGGTTAGCATTAAATTATATCAAAAACAATGAAATATATACTATAAAGGGCGATAAAGAAAGTTTAGGTTATAAAAAAGCCAAAGTTGATTTTCCTTTTACCTCACATAAAATTCCAATTGAGGCTGATATGTCTTTCTATCTTTCTACTGATGGTTTTATAGATCAACTTGGTGGTAAAAAATGTTTTCCATTAGGTAATAAAAGATTTCAAGATATCTTATTAAAAAGCTATCATTATGATTTTTCTGTACAACAAAAAGAATTATTCAAACTCTTTAATGAATATAAAGGAGATAATAACCAACAAGATGATATTACTATAGTAGGTTTTGGGTTTTAATAAATCTTATTGAGAAATGCTATAGTTCAAAATCATGATGGATGAAATAGTATTACTCCATTTATGATTTCCTTCCATATTTTCTAAAAATATCACATAATTATGTCTTTATCATCTGCAAATATATTCAAATATTTTTTTATTTTCCACAATTATTTTTTTAAAATCATAACAAATTAAAAACTTGTTTACTTTGATTTTATAATTCAATAATATGTAGATTTATAAAAAGATGATAAAATATACTTCTTAACTTAATTTATGAATGATAAAAAATGGATGCAGCATGCTTTAGCACTAGCAAAAAAAGGGGAAGTTCCCGTTGGTGCTATAATAGTACACAATAATATGTGTATTGCAGAAGGTTGGAATCAGCCTATTGCTAATTGTGACCCAACTGCTCATGCGGAAATAATCGCATTACGCCAAGCAGCTAACTATTTAAATAACTATCGCTTAATTGATACAACTTTATATGTGACATTAGAACCTTGTACTATGTGTGCGGGAGCTATTATTCAAGCTAGAATCAAACGAGTAGTATTTGGAACTTATGATGAAAAAGCAGGAGCTGCTGGTAGTCGTTTTGATATTTTAAGAGATACTCGACATAATCATCAAGTGGAATGTGTTAGTGGAGTATTGGCACATGAGTGTAAAAAATGTTTGACCGATTTTTTTATTCACCAACGTAAAATAAACTATGGCTAAAAAGCTAATTTCCTCTGTACGGGGAATGAATGATATTCTTTCTGATCAAACTCCTATTTGGCAATATGTAGAAACTGCAATTAGACAAGTTTTAGATAGTTATGGCTATCAAGAAATTCGTTTGCCAATACTTGAAGCAACCGAGTTATTCAGCCGTTCTATTGGTGAAGTTACTGATATTGTTGAAAAAGAAATGTTTAGTTTCACAGATCGCAATGGAGATAATTTAACTTTGCGGCCTGAAGGTACAGCTGGTTGTGTGCGTGCTGGAATTCAACATGGATTATTTCACAATCAAACTCAAAAATTATGGTATATTGGCCAAATGTTTCGGCATGAACGTCCACAGCAAGGACGCTATCGGCAGTTTAATCAAATAGGTGCAGAAGTTTATGGATTAAAAGGCCCAGATATTGATGCTGAAATAATTTTAATGACAGCTCGATTTTGGCGACAACTAGGTTTGAATAATTTAGAATTACAAATTAACTCACTTGGTTCAATGGAAGCACGTGCTGTATATAAACAAAAATTAGTGGATTATTTATCTGATTACCATGAGCAATTAGATGCTGATAGCCAACGACGTTTGCGTACTAATCCATTACGAATTTTAGATAGCAAAAATCCCCAAATGCTACCTATTATAAAAAAAGCTCCAAAATTATTAGAATATTTGGATACAGAATCTCAAGAACATTTTTCTCAATTACGAGAATTACTTGATCAAATTGGAATAAAATATAAAGTTAATCCAAGTTTAGTAAGAGGATTAGATTATTATAATCGAACTGTATTTGAATGGGTAACCGATTATTTAGGAGCTCAAGGAACTGTATGTGCAGGAGGACGTTATGATTCCTTGATAGAACAAATAGGTGGTAAAGCAACTCCAGCTATTGGTTTTGCAATGGGTATTGAACGATTAGTATTGTTATTATTGCAAAGTGATTTACCGATACCAACTAATGCTCCAGATGTTTATTTTATATTGGTTGGTAATCAAGAAGTTGTTAAACAAGGATGGTATTTAGCTGAATCATTACGAGATGCTTTACCAAATTTGCGTTTAATTGTCAATTGTGGTGATGGCAGTTTTAAAAGCCAGTTTAAGAGAGCAGATAAAAGTGGAGCTAAATTAGCTTTAGTGCTTGCTGAGGATGAACTGGCCAATCAAAAAATTGCGTTAAAATACTTGCGCGAAAAACGTCCTCAAGTTATATTAGAACAATCAGAATTAATTAATTATCTTAAAAATTTAGACTAAAAGGAATTATTGTGGCCGTTTACGAAACAGAAGAAGAACAAATTGAAGCGTTAAAAAAATGGTGGAAAGAAAATGGTCTGTCAGTTTTTGGCGGAATAATAATAGGTTTTTCTTTATTATTTGGTTGGCGTTGGTGGCAAGCTTATACAGAACAACAATCTCAAATTGCTTCTGATTCTTATGAACATATTTTGATTTCAATAGAACAGAAACAAGCCCAACAAGCCCATAATACTGCTGATAAATTATTAGCTGAACATAGCAATAGTGCTTATTCAGTTTTAGCTGCATTGAATTTAGCTAGTCAGGATGTGGAAAATGATGATATTGAGACTGCTCATGCACGTTTGCAATGGGTAATGGAACAGAATGATGATGGTATATCAGAACTTGCTCACATAGCTCGTTTACGTAAAGCTAGATTATTTATGTTACAAGCTAAATTAACTGAAGCCAATAATTTAATTAGTAGTATTAAGACAGAGAAATTTAAAGCTTCTTATGCTGAATTACGTGGTGATATTGCGATGGCACAGGATAAACCAAACGAAGCTCGTGGTTACTATACTGAAGCTGTTAAAAGTGAAGATTTATCTCAACAACATCTTAGCTGGGTACAAATAAAATTAGATGATTTAGGACCAAAAGAGCTGATTGAGGCCGCTATTCCTTTAGACGTTTTAAGTACTCCAACTACTAATGATTTAGTAGAACCAAAAGAGCTAATTGAAGCTGCTATTCCTTTAGATATTCTGAGTACTCCAACTACTGACGATTTAAGCACTCCAGTTACTAACAGTCTTGATAAAACGAATATTCCAGTGGCAATTTCTGACCTTGCAACTCCACAAACTACTGAATAGATATGTTGGTATTTAAACAGGTTTAATGAGTTGGGATTAAGGAAATACTTGAATGGTGGGCCTGGTAGGACTTGAACCTACGACCTGCCGATTATGAGTCGGATGCTCTAACCAGCTGAGCTACAGGCCCTTTTATTTGAAGGGAACCCTAGTATTATATCATGTTACAGAAAAAATACAATAGTTAAAAACTATTTTGGCAGCTAAATAAAAAACATTCTTTTTTTTACGCATATTTCTAACGATTAAATTTACTCTAAATTATCAAATATGAATAAACCAATAGTTGCTATTACATTAGGAGACCCAGCCGGCGTAGGCCCAGAAATTATAGTTAAATCATTATCTAAGCCTAACCTATATGAAATCTGTGACCCTATAGTAATAGGAGATAACAATGTTATTAAGAATGCCTTAAAAATATGCAATAAAACAACTGAAATTAATCTTATCAATACTACACGTGAGTATCAAGCAGGTAAAATTAATTTAATAGACCTTAATAATATAAAACTTGCACAATTACAAATTGGGACAGTACAAGCAATATGTGGACAGGCAGCTTATGAATATATTGAAAAGGCAACAGAACTAGCTATAACTGGTGAAGTTAATGCTATTGCTACTACTCCCATAAATAAAGGATCATTTTCTATTGCCAAGATCAATTATATAGGTCATACTGAAATATTAGCAGAATTAACCCAAACTATAGAACCACTTACTATGTTTGAAGTACGTGGCATGCGAGTGTTTTTTTTATCACGCCATGTTTCATTACGACAAGCTTGTGAATTGGTGACTAAAGAGAGAGTTTTGGAATATATTATACGTTGTAATAAAGCTTTGTTGAAATTAGGTATAACTAACGGTACCATGGCAGTTGCCGGGCTTAATCCTCATAGTGGAGATAACGGTTTATTTGGTAATGAAGAAAGAGAACAAATTGAACCAGCTATTAAAGAAGCTCAAAAATTGGGTTATAATGTAGTAGGACCAGTAGGTGCAGATTCTGTATTTCATCAAGCAGTACAAGGTTATTATAATTCAGTATTATCGCTATACCATGATCAAGGCCATATTGCAACTAAAACCCTTGATTTTGAAAAAACAATTGCTATAACTATTGGGTTACCATTCCTGCGAACTTCAGTTGATCATGGAACTGCTTTTGACATTGCTGGAAAAGGCATCGCTAGTGAAATAAGTATGACCGAAGCAATACGATTAGCAGCAAAATACTCAAGATTATGAATTTAACTCAGCCACTCGTAAAATTGCACTTCTAGCTCTTGGATTAGAATTAGTTTCAGTTATACTGGCTCTTATTGGTTTACCAATAATGCGTAACTTTGGATTTAATTGTTGTACTGTTACTGGTAGATGGATTGGAAAATTATCACCACGTGCATTATCACGCATAAAACGTTTTACAATACGATCTTCAAGTG
>JQIA01000992.1_pt1 | contig 15134 bp, 17 predicted proteins | sample 811431 | NCBI WGS metagenome assembly JQIA01 (sample SAMN02998118, study PRJNA258478) | marine sediment metagenome | biome: marine; feature: seafloor; material: sediment; isolation source: oil-polluted sediment collected from 3 locations (0.5 km, 0.7 km and 0.9 km)... | place: USA: Gulf of Mexico ... | reverse complement strand
TGTATTCATAATATCTACTTTATCATGTTCAATTCTTCTTTCTCTTTCTGTATTCATAATATCTAAAATATTCTCTCTTTTATTTTCATCTCTTTTTAAAATTCTTGTAATATTATATTCTTTTTTATTTTTTTTTATAAATTTTTGAACATAATATTTATTTTTTATTTTTTTTATAAATATTTTTTCTTTTAAATTTAAATTAATTAATAAAATTTTAATATTTGTCCATAGTATTAATTCTAATAAATTACCTAATTTTGCTATATTTTGTAAAATTACTGGATCTTTTCTAAATAATTCATTAATAAATCTATATAATAATTTTTCATGTTTATTTGGAATACTTTTATTCAATTCATCTTCAAATTTAGATAATATTTCATCTGAAATTTCTGTATTGTTATTAATTTCAATAGCATAATTATTTAAATTAATATATATAAATTTTAAACGTTTAGGAAGTGAATTCATATTTCTATTATAATATAAATTAATATATAACTTTAAATATAAAATAAAATAATATTAATATATTATGACAGTATCTGATATAATTGAATTAGCAAAATATAAAACAATAAAGGAACATAATAATAAGAAAAATTCATTGATTATAGAAATTATTAATGAATTTTGTATATCTAATAAAATTATTCATAAATATATCCCAACTGTTAAATTTATCTTTAATTTGTATTCTATTCAACCATTTAAAGATGCAAATAATTTAACAAATATGTTATTTAATAAATTAAATAATAAATATATCATATTACATACAAAAATTCAAAATAAAGAATTAATAATATCTATAGATAATGTAAAATTTATCTATATTAAATTATTGTTTATACCTAATAATATTGTATATAAATTATTAGATATAAAAAATTTAGAATTACCATTGATTGTTAATTTATTATTAGAATATGATGATAAAAAACTTTTATCTGAAATATTAGATAATAATTATGATAATAATTTAATAAATGAATTTAAAAAAAAAAATAAAATAAAAAAAATTGAGATACAACATAATAATATAAAATCAAATATAATAAAATCATTATTAAATTTTATTATAAAAGAAAATATTATTTTATTAGATTATTATGCTATACAATTGTTTATTAATGAAGAAATTATTAATTTCAATAATATAATACATTTATTATATCAAGATAAAAATTTATTAAATATTATACAAAATTATTTAAATATTATTTTAAAAAATTTAAAATTGAAAGGTGAAATAATTATTAAACATGATTATTTATATATAATTAATAATTTTAGATTAAAAAAAACTATTATTTATTATAATTTTTATAATGAAAAATATAAAAATTATAGTAAACTTATTATAGTAAATTGTTATAATCTATTATCTTATAATGTTATTCCAGTAATAAATAATATACCTCATCCAACTATTATATTAAAATTTTTAATTATTAATTTAATTTATATTACAATGTACTCAAAAAATAAAAATTTATATCATCAAAATATAAATTTAATTCATCAAACTTCTCAATTAGATAAAATATTTAATAATAAATATAAAATTATTGGTATATATAAAAATGAAGAATTAAATTTAGATATACATCAAGTATATAGACCAATTCAATATAAATTAAATAACGGGGAATTAAGATATATTTAAATATATTATCGTTTAATTATATTTATCACATTTCTTTTCCTATTTCTTTTTCTATTTCTTTTTTAATAAAATGTTTTTCTAAATAAAATAAAAAGAAATTATATTTATCACATTTTTTTGGATGTTTTATATTTCCATTTATTACATTTCTTTTTGCAATTTTATTTAAATTCATTAATTGTGTATAAATTTTATTACTTAATAATAAATCTTTATTATTAAAGTTAATTTTTAATTCACTTAAAAATTCAATAAGTTTATCTCTATTAAAATTATAAACATGTGGATTTCTTGATGATGATATAAACTGTGAATATGATATACATAATTTTGATACTGTACTTTCACATATTATTTTTTTAATTGAATCATTTTCAATATATATTGTTGGAATTGATATAGATTTATTAATATTAATAAATTCATTAATAATTTCTTGTTCATTATCAGTATAATTAATATTAATAATTATATTTATATTTTTATTTAATTTTTTAGCTGCAGTATATCTATGAAGTCCATCTAAAATATATAATATATTATTATTACTCCAAAAATATATTATGCCTGGAATAATTTCTATATCATTTTCTTCATAATATTTTTTTATTTCTTTTACTCTAACATTACAATATGGTCTATTTTTATTCCAATTTATAATTTCATATTTTTTTAAATCATTTACTGTAGTATTTATAATCTCATATTTATTTTCTTTTTTGAATATAATATTATTATTTTTCAATTGTTCATTTTCAGAAATTAATGTATTAATTAATTCATCTTTATCTAATATTATTTTATTATAATCATTATAATCATTATAATCATTATAATCATTATAATCATTAAATATATTTTTAAATATATTCATTTTATATAATTATATTATAATTATATTAAAATCAATTTTTAAAAAAATGAAATTAAATATATTTAATTTTCTTCATCAGTTTTAATCATTTCAGGTTCTGATAATTTTTTAACATATTCTTTATGAATGGATGTTAATTGTAATTTATATTCAGTATTACCTGTTTTATTTACCACTTCTTTATAAATGATATCAGCTAATTTTTTAATTTTATCAGTTTGAGTATTTTTACTTTTTACATCATCATGTTCCATATACTTATCTAAATCTTCTTGAGTATATAATATATTGATAAATTCATTAATATTTTCTTTAAATGATTTTTTAAAGAATGTAATTTTTGTATCTGGTTTTTTTATGGTTCCATTATCTTGTTTTGATTTATTAGTATTGTTAATTGGATCACAATTGCAAATTATATCAACCTTTGTATGAATTTCATTATATAATGTTTCATTTTTTATATTTGATAAATTCATTTCTTCTTTAATTTGATTAAGTTCCTTTTTAATATCATTTAATAAATATTTGATTTCGTCCATAATAATTTAATTATATATATATATATATAATATTTAAAATCAATTTTAAATTTTAATTTATATAAATTTTAATACTTCTTGTATCATTTTAGTAGCTTTTCGTTCACCATCATATTGTTTAATAAAATATCCATTTTTATAAATAACGATAGTTGGATATCCATTAACTTTATAACCATATAAAAAGTTATTATTTTTTTGAATTAAATTTTTATTCTTATCTACATCTATTTCAGCAACAATTACTTTATTTAGTAATAACTTATCTAATTTATTATATTCAGATGATAGTTGAACACAATATGAACACCAAGATGCTTTATATGCAATAATAACAACATCATTAGGATATGATTTTAAATATTGTCCAATAAAATCTGATTCATTTAAATTCAACATTTTTATTTATATGAAATTAAATATTATATAAATATAATTATATAATATTAATATAAAAATAAAATAATGTCTTCAGTATTATCTTTTATAATTATATTAATTATATTTTATTTATATATACTTTATACAGATAAACAATTATATGATAGTTTTTTGACTGGTTTTTATAAAGGTGATAGTTCTTATTGTAGTAAAGCTAACATAGATGAAATAGTTTTTTATATTAATAATTCAACTAATTCTGGTCATGTGATAATTAAACAAAATAATGAATTGATAGAACATACTAGTTTTGATATTCAGAAAAAATTAATAATTAATTCTAATACTTTAATACCATTTAATAATATTTTAGGATCACAATTTTTAGAATATGATATTGTATTTATTTCTGAAAATAATAAAGATTTTTGTTGGAATGATAGCCCATATAAAATGATATTATCTATTATTAATGGAAGTTTAACTTTAATAAAAAATGATGTAGTACATGCTATTTTATATAAGGATAATGGAATATCTAATGAATTTATAAATTATGCAACAGAATAATGCAAATTTTCATTATAATTTAAAAATAAATTAATATATATATAATATTAAAATGAATAAAAAAGAAATAATAAATAATTATGAATATTCAATAAATTCAGAACATGAAACTATTATAGATACATATTTAAATAACCCAATATTTATCTTATTAGAAGAACATAATAGTAAAAATATATCAAATTATTGTAAACATAATTTAATAAGAATTTTAAAATTAGTAAAAATACCAAATTATAATATAATTGAATATATATCAAAAATTAAAACAATACCAATAATAAATATATATTATAAATTAGATGATATAATTAAGTTTACTGAAATATTTAAACAATTTATATCAGATTTAGATAATGAATTATCTAAATATTCAATGGAATTTAATGGTGGTTGTACTATAACTATAACTTATATATTAAAAAATTATATAATAACAGTTAATTTAGGTAATTCTAGAACAATATTATTACAAAAAAATAATAATATAATAGTATTAAGTGAAGATCATACATCATCTAATCCAATAGAAAAAAAAAGAATTGAAAAATTCCATTGTTTAATAAAAAATAATAAAATAAATAATAATATCCCAGTATCTAGATCATTAGGAAATTTTAAATATAAAAATAAAAAATGTTTAAATTCAAAAAATCAAATTATTTTAAATATTCCTGATTTTAAATATTATAAAAAAAATAATTATGAAAAATATATTTTAATTGGATCACATAATTTATGGAATGTATTTACTAATAATAAATTAATTTATTTTATTGAATATATTAATTCTAAAAATATAAATGATATTCATGAAATTTCAACACTTATCAAAATGAAAGCTAAAAAAATAGGATATAATGGATCTTTAACAATAATTATAATTAATTTAAATATAATTTAATATATATTATTATAAGTCAATCACATAATGTGTGTTATATGTGATAATAATATTGATATGAATAATAATATATTAGAAATAATAGATTGTAACAAAATTAGAAGTATATATAATAAAAATATATATCATATAGATATATTATTAATACAAGATTGTAATAATATAAAAAATGTTCCTACAGTTAATAATCTGTATATATTAGAAATAAATAATTGTAATAAAATTTCATATATACCCAATATCACAAATTTACAATCATTAAGATTATATAACTTAAATAATTATATTAATCTTATTAATTTTAGTAATATACAAGAAATAATAATATCTGAATGTAATAATATTGTAAATATATCTTATATAAATTCATTAGTTAAATTAAGTTTATATAATTGCGATAATATTAATCAAATAAATAATTTACCTAATTTATGTAATTTATATATATATAATTGTAATAATTTAAAAAATATATTTAATTTTGATAAATTAAATAGTTTATTTATCGATTCATGTGAAAATATCGAATATATATATCCAATTTATACATTAGAAATAATAAATATAAATAATTGTAATAATTTAAAAAATTTCAATTATTTTTTAAATTTAAGAGAAATTTATATTTATAATAGTTCAATAAAATTTATACCAAGTAATAATAGTTTATATAAATTAATATTATATAATTGTAAAAATATCGAATATATTTCTAATTTTAAACATATTAATATATTAGAAATAACTGCTTGTAATAATTTAACATATATTCCAAAATTTATTAAATTAAAAAAATTATTTCTATTTAATAATACATCAATATATTTTATACCTAATATCAAATCATTAATATCATTAACTTTAATTAATTGTTCAAAAATATCAATAATATCAAACATTTTATATTTAGATAAATTAATTATTAAAAAATGTAATTCATTATTTCAAATACCAAATTATTATAAAAATAATCAATTAATTGATATTAGGGTATCACAATGTACATTAATCAATCGCAATTTACAATATACATATTATTATTATTTATTAAAATATAGAATACAGTTATTTAAAAAAAAATATATTTTATATAAATATAAAAAAATATTTAATAGTATTTTACAAAATAAATCTTTTCCTGCAAAATTAAATCGTGATATTATTAATAATATATTATCTTTCCGAACAATCATATTTTATACAAAAAATAATTATTTTTAGTTAATTATATATATAATAAAATATACTAAATGTAATGTTTTTTGATAATATTATATATTGTGAATATTGTAAAAAAAATGTAAATAAAAAATATTTACATTGTAATAAATGTAACCAATGTTATTCAAAATTATATATACATTGTAATAAATGTAATAAATGTATATATGGATCAAAACATTGTAATTATTGTAATAAATGTAGGTTATATAAATATCAACATTGTGATAGATGTAATAATTGTGTTTTATATAATTTTTATCATTGCAATAAATGTAAATATTGTGTACCTAGAAATTATATACATTGTAATATATGTAATTTATGTAATTCATCAACATCAATACATTGTTTTAGATGTCATAAATGTGTCGAAAAATATGATACACATATTTTAAATTGTAATATTTATTATGAACAAAATATAAGACAAATTTGATATTGTATTTAAATATTTTATCATATATATATATATTATAAATGTCATTTAATAATTATATAGATGTTATTAATTATGTTTTACATCAAATTAAACAAGAAGAAAATCCATCTTGTTTAATTTGTGTCGATAATGTTTTTACAACTAATGATTCTATATTAATAATTTTTAAATATCAATTTATTAAAAAAAATAGAAATGTTATTTTAAACTGTTTTATTAATAATTATAATAATATAAAAAACATTGATCAAAATATTAATATTTTAATTAATGATATTTCAAATATTTTACAAATTAAACCAGATATTTAATCATTATTATTATAATAATGATTCAAATCTACTTACATTTGACATCATTTTTTTCTTATTTTTCTTATTTTTCAATTCTGTTTCATAAATATTATTAAATGATTCATTTTGTTCAATCACTTTGTTATTATGAATATAATTAATATTATTTGATTCAGTATTATATTCAAGAGTAATCTCATTATTCTCATTATTCTCATTATTCTCATTATTCTCATTATTCTCATTTATTTTAGAAATACTAAATTTATCATCAGTTTGTTTAATATTATAGCCTAAATTAATTATTATTATTAATAAACAAATAATAATAATAATTAAAATAATAATAATTTTACGTTTTTTAATAGTATTTTCAGGTAATGGTAATTTATCCATTTAAATTATTTTTTAAATTTGATTTAATTATATTATTAATATTATTATTTAAAAACGGAAATTATATTATATAAAAAATGTAATAGAAATATAACATATATAGAATTAATGCATAATATATTTGAACATAACAGAATAAGTAATAATAATATTACGGTATATCTGAAAATTATTATTATTATATATAAAATATATTTTTTTTTATATATAGTAAAAAATGGATAAAGATAAATATTATAAAATTTTAAATATTTCTAAGAATGCAACAAAAGATGAAATTAAAAAGGTATATAAAAAATTAGCATTAAAATACCACCCAGATAAAGGAGGAGATGAGGAAAAATTTAAAGAAATAAAAATGGCTTATGAAAATATTATAAATAATGATAATGATAATAATGATAATAATTTTAATAATTTTAATAATTTTTTCAGACAACCGATTAATACGAAAAATAACATTATTAAAGAATTAAAAATTACATTAGAAGAAATTTATACAAAAGTAAACAAAATTATTAAAATTAATAGAAATATTATATGTATGAGTTGTAATGGATTAGGAAGTTTTGATGAAAAGCATGTAAAAAAATGCAATGATTGTAAAGGTAATAAAATTAAAATACAAAAAAAACAAATTGGACGTGGATTTACTCAAATAATAAAAATAAAATGTGAAACATGTAATGGATTAGGATCAATTATTTTAGATAAACATAAATGTAAAAAATGTAAAGGTAAAAAAATAATACAACAGGAAAAGGAAATTATTATACGTATACAAAATGAAATGAGTAATAATAAACAAATTATATTTTCTGGTTTAGGAAATGAATTTCCGGATGAACCTAATGGTGACTTGATTTTTATTATAAAAGAAATTATACATAATCTTTTTAAAAGATATAATAATCATTTATTAATAACTCAAAATATAACTTTAATTGAATCATTATGTGGATTTAAAATTAAAATAAAACATTTAAATAATGAATATATATATTTAGAAAACAACAATATTATTAAACCGAATGAATTCAAAATTGTAAAAAACCAAGGTATAGATAAAAACTATCATCTTATTATATTGTTTAAAATATTATATCCTGATAAAATCTCAGATAATCAAAAAAAAGCATTAATTAATTATTTTGATTATAAATATCAAAATTTTGAAACAAATAAATTAAAACAAATAGAAAACATATCAAAAAATGATTTTAAAGAAAATATAAATAATATGAAATATACTTCTAATGATGGTGAAATATATAAATGTAATATAATGTAATGTAATATACATTTAAATATATAATATAAATATTATATATAAAATAAATATTATATATATAATAAAACGATTATGGATGAATATAAAGAATATGTAATGCAAAATTTACAAGAATATTGTGATAAATGTTTTAATACACATTCATTTATTTTACAATATTGTAAACTATGTAAAAAATGTGTAAATCAAATCAATTTACATTGTAAAAAATGTAATATATGTCATGATAAAAATATAATAAAATGTAAAAAATGTAATAAATGTCATGAAAAAAAAATGTGTAAATATTGTGATAAATGTGATAAATGTTCATATAATTTTGTAACACATTGTAAAAAATGTAATAATTGTCATTCAGAAAATTATATAGAATGCAAAAAATGTAAAAAGTGTGTTTTTACAGATATGACTCATTGTGATAAATGTAAAAAGTGTACATTAAATAATTTTAATCATTGTGATAAATGTAATATTTGTATAGATAAATTAAAACATCATGCAACAAAATGTTTAAATACAAAAAATAATGATTTTTCATATTGTTTTTTATAATCTATCAACAATTACTTAATTTTGTAACCAATAGTTTTTTCTAATTATTTTTTTTATTTAAAGAGATGGAAAATAAATATAAAGTAAGTGAAACAATATAAATTAAACATGTGTTTAAGTAATCATTATAATTTATTATTAGGTTTATTAAAGAAATATAAATGTGATTATTACAAAACGTTATGGATATAGATGACAATAGTATAAAGAAAGTTATTGATAATTTATAGAAATATGAAAGTTATGTAACTTATACATAACATAAAATTAAATTAAAATAATATTATGTATTATATAATATATACATAATATTATTTTTAAATTTATAGATGGGAAATAATATATGTAAAGAAGAGAAATACAAAGAAGTATCGAAAAGAATATTTGATGATGATAATAATTATTATGTATGGATAAAATATTATAATGATGATAATCCTATTTTAATTATCAATAAAAATTTATCTTTAAATCCATTTAACAAAATATATAATCATGATAAAAACAATCCTACATCTAAAATATATAATAAAATTATGAATTTAAGACCAGAAATTATTAAACCTATATCTAATTTTATATTAGATAATAAAATAATAATTAAGGAACAATTATTTGAAAATATTCAAAAATTTATTAAAAGTGATGATTTAGATAAATATTTAATTATTGACAATGATCGAAATATTATTAAATCAAAAAACATTAAAAAAATAATTAAGGATGATGTAATTCAGCGAATTATACATAGTATTATTGATTCTTATATAAAAAATAATGAATATATATTATTATTACCATTTAATAATAATTATGATATTTATATACAAAAAATATTAAATACTAATTTATATAATATATCTAAAATTAATATCTAATTTTATAAACTATTCATTAAATCTTTAAATGAATCATTTTCGATACATAATTGTTCCATATAAGCTGGTACAATTTTTTTTGGTAATTTTTCAATTAATTTTTTTTTATTATTTGATGTTAATTTAGAATTAAAATAATATGAAATCATTTCAAATATTTCATTTTCTTTCATATAAGTTAATAATATTTTTTTATTAATTCTACCGGGTCTTATTAAAGCATAATCTAATTTTTCAGGATAATTTGTTGTCATTATTATAATTCTATTTGGTGTATCAATAATACCATCTAATATATTTAATAAACCATCCAAATTAAGTTTATCATTTACTTGATTATCATTATCGTCATCATCATCTTCTTTATCACTATTTTCATATTTTTCTTTTCTACTATGAACAACATTATTAGCACAATCAATATCTTCCATTATAAATATTGCTTGAGAAAAATCTGTTATAGTATCATCTTTCACTAATCTATCTGTTATTTCATCTTTCAATTGCATTTTAAATTTAATCATAACATCTAATAATTGACCATTTGTTTTAATTTTAGATAATGGAATTGAAATAATATGACGATTAGTATAATTAGATATAGCTTTAATTAAACTTGTATTATGTGTAACTATAAAGTTACCTAATATAAATTTATGATCACCATCTAATTCAAATCCATAATAATTACCTTTACCCAATGATTTTATACTTATTTTTGTTATTAATTGATTTTTAATTGGTTTACATTTTTTAACCATTTTATCTTTACATAATACCGGAATATCTTTTAAATTATTTCCTGATATAATCATTTTATTATATTTATATTCTTTATATATGTGTTTTTTATTATAACAAACATAACCTAAACTTCTTGCTATAAATACGATATCTTTACTTAATATATCATTATTTTGTATTATTTCATAAGAATTATTATATAAATAACCATCAATATCAATAATACCAGCTAGTAATTTTAATCTATTTTCTTTTGAATTAATTTTATATATATATGGTATATTATTATTATTATTTGTTTCTTCACTTAACCATAAACCATATAAATATGGATCTAATTTAACTTCTATTTCTTTAAATTTAATATATTCTGTTTTATAACCATTTAATTGTTTTTTAATTTGTTTTGATAAATTTAAATATTCCTTTACAGAAATAATTACTTCTTTATTTTTATTTAATCTATCTTTAAATTTTTTTGCTTCTTCATATATATTTATTTTATTTTCATTTTCATATGAAAATTTTTTTAATTGTAATTCATATGATTTTGTATTAAACCATTTTATATAATATGCCTTTTTTATTTCTATATCTATTATATGTAAACTGTAAATATTTTTTAAACATAATATATGCTCACTATTTACTATATATTTATCTCCTTTTATATTTGATATTTCATACATTTCATCTTTACCTTTTCCTAAAGTTAATACTTTTCTTGGTTTTGAATCTATACCCATTAATAAATCTCCTATTCTTATATCTTGTACTTTTTTTATATTTCCATTTAACATTAAAATTTCTGTATTAAAACCTAAACATTTACCTGAACCAGCTATACCATGTAATAAAAAACCTAATTTATGTGAAATACCTTTAATATTAAATTTATTAGTTTTATTAATAAAATCATCAAGTAATTTTATAACTTGTTTTTTTTCCGGAAAGAATAAATTATCAAAACATTTGTTATTTTTTAATATAAATCGCGAATATTCATATGAATAATTAAAATTATTCATGTCTAATCTAAATGAATGAACATTATGTAATATATAAAAATATTTAACATTAATTGTTTCTTCTAACTTTTTTATATATAATTTATATTCATTATATATTTTATTAATAAATTCAGTAATTATTTCTTTTGAATTTATTTCATTACATTTTAATATATATATAACTGTATTTTGATTTGGTACTTCTTTTGATATAAAAATATTATTAGTTAATTTAACCCATATATCTAATAATTCAGGTATATTTATTATATATAAATCATTTAATATATTTAATTTTGTATGATTTTTATTTACTATAATATCACTAATATTTTTATGTAAATCAAGTATACCATTGTTATACTCAATATTTTTACTATTATTTAATATATATAAATTAATTGCATCAAATAAATAATTAGTATTTGTATCTTTTTTTGTTATATAATATTTATAATCAAATAATTTAATCTTTTCTAAAGACATATTTATAATTATAATTATAAATATAAATATAATTATTATTTAAATTATAATTATAAATTTATATTTTTTTTATAATTATAATTATATAATGTGTCAAATTTGTAGAAAAGAAAATCTTACTAATCATACACAATTATTAATTGAAGTTTGTCCATATGTTACACAAATACCTTATATTGAGGGATTAGTTAGATTAGATATTATTCAATGTAAAAATTTAAATTTTATACCACCAATAAAAGGATTATTAATATTAATTATTATTGGTTGTCCAAATATTAAAAAATTACCTTATATTAAAAGTTTAAAAGGTTTAAAATTACAATGTAAACAATTAGAAGAAATACCATGTTATGAAAATTTAATAAAAATAGAATTGCATAATGAAACAATAACAAAATTACCAGCATGTCCTAAACTAGAATCAATATTTATGAATCATACAAATACTGTAATTTTACCTTATTATGAAAATTTACATGAATTAGAAGTACATAATTGTAAAAAATTAATATATATACCAATTTATATTAATTTATATAAATTAGTAATACAAAATTGTAACAAAATATGTTCTATAAAAAATATTAATAAAATAATAATAATATGTGAAAATTTAAATAATTATAGAATATATCAATGTGCGTTATGTGATAATAATTTAAATAATGGATGTTTGAAATTATCTAGTAGTGGAAAAATTTTATATAAATTTGTAAAAAAAATTGAAAATAAAATAATTAATAATAAAATAAAATAATTTAAAATTGATTTTATTAATTATAATATATATATATAATAATGATAGATATTGAAATACAAGAATTATGTAAACTTATGGAACAATTAAATATTAATTAATATTTAATATTTTTTTATTAAAATATAAAAATTATGTGAACAATTAAATTTATAAAAAAATTGATTATTATTATACTTAAAGTATATATAATAATCAATTTTAATACTATTCCATTTAATTTAAATAATTAATAATAAATAATGACAGAATCAAATATTAAAATGCAAGAATTATGTGAACGTATGGAACAATTAAATATTAATTATAATGATTTTAAAAATTATATGAAAAACAATGATCAATATACTTCTTTATCAAGAGTTGATAGTTGGGGTGATTATTCAATTGAACAAGATATTATTGAAGAAGAAAATGAAATAATTTTATTATTAAATAAAATTAATAATAAAAAAAAAATCTTTATTATCGAATTTTTAAAATGTAAAAATTTAAAAAATAAAGATAAATTAATATCTTATTGGAAAACATTAAAAATTAATGATGCATTAAATAATGATAATGATAATAAAGATGTACATGAAAATGATGATAATGATAATAAAGATATACAAGATAATGATAATAAAGACGTACAAGATATTCATATGTTACCTACAAATTCAGTTTGGGGTGGTAATAAAATTGAATCGCCCGTATTTAAATTACAACTAAAAAAAAATAATTATAAAAAAGTTGAATATAAAAAAACATTACAAAAAAAATTAAATACAAAAATAAATCGTATTGATGTTATGAATTTAAAAGATTTTAAAGAATGTATTAAAAATAAATTAAGAGGTTGTATTCATGGTTGGAATTGTAATCGAACTACTTGTAAATTTTATCATATTCACCCAGATGCTCATTGTGAACATACATATAAAGGAACTTTATGTTCTCATATTAAAAAATGTGGAAAAATTCATATACAACGCTGTACAAATGAAATTCCACATTATAATATTGATAACATATTTATATTACCAACCGAATGTTATCTAAAAAATGAATGTTGTAGTTTTCTACATCGAAGCAATTTATCTGATAAAGAGTCACAACAAAATTTCATTGAAACTATAAATGATTATAGACAATTACGTAGTTCAAAACTTGGTGATATTCAGGATGATGAAGATGATTCAATTAAATATATATAATTATAAAAAAATGGAATGTATTTTAATTAATTAATTAAATATATATAATAATATCGTACATAAACATGTTATTATATATATTATTATATATATATATATTATTTTTTTAATATTTTTTAACACAATATCATCATTATAATTATTATAAAATATATTTGTTTCTAAATCTTTTTTATTTTGTATATTATTATAATTGATTATTTCAAATGAATCTTCCATATTATATAATATTGAAAATAATATATTGAATTATTTAATATATATATATTTTTTAAATGTATAATATAATATAATAATATAGAATTAAAGTTTAAACCAATAAGTTTTTTTAAAAAATGGTTTTCGTACAAAATCAAACAACTGCTCAAATAGAATCATTACCAACTGCTGGAGGAAGATTACTATATGATACAGATCGAAGTCGATTAGTATTTAGAGATGGAACTGCTACAAGTGATCTAATATTTACATCTAGTGCTAATGTAGCCGGAATTAATACGTCTAATCCAGATGTAGCTCTTGAAATTAATGCTACAACAGGTAATAATCTACGATTAACATATAATGATTCTGATGGAACTGCTGCCTTTTATGCTGACTTTAATATGTCAGCATCTGGCGATTTAACTATTAATGCTTCTGGTAATGATATTTTAACTGGAGCTGATGATAATTTTGATGTCGCTGCTCATGATGGTAATACTAAGGGATTACATTTGGGTGGAGTTTTATTAACCACGACTGCTGCTCAACTTAATTATAATGATATTACTACAGCTGGTACTGCTGAAGCTAGTAAAGCTTTAGTATTAGATGGAAGTTCAGATATAACTGGTATTAATGCGATAACTGCTACTACTATTAATGCTGATACATTAAATGTATCCGGTGATATCGAATTTATTTCTGATAGTGCTGC
>JQIA01000991.1_pt1 | contig 15137 bp, 4 predicted proteins | sample 811431 | NCBI WGS metagenome assembly JQIA01 (sample SAMN02998118, study PRJNA258478) | marine sediment metagenome | biome: marine; feature: seafloor; material: sediment; isolation source: oil-polluted sediment collected from 3 locations (0.5 km, 0.7 km and 0.9 km)... | place: USA: Gulf of Mexico ... | reverse complement strand
GAAAGTAATAAGCGGCGGGGTATTATTGACGTTGTATCAGCTTTTTCAAAATCAGTTATTCGAGAAGAAAAATCAGGCGCCCTCTATTTAGCAGAAGTCTTGCTTGATGTGGGTGGGACGTCGTTTTCTGTTGGGGTTGTAGCGCAGCATAAATATGTATCGAACGGCGTGTTAGGCGCTTCTGAACATCAAAAAATGCTTGAATGGCTTGATGACTTCGAACAAAAAGGTCTACCGGTTGTCACCTTTATTGATACTCCCGGTGCTGACGCCAGCGCCGACGCAAATAAAAGTAACCAAGCTCATAGCATATCCGCTTGTATCGCAAAAATGGCGTCACTTTCAGTGCCAAGCATCGGGATAATCTGGGGTGTTGGCTATTCTGGTGGTGCTATTCCTTTAGCGACGACTAATGTGTTGTTATCTGTTAAAGACGGTGTTTTTAACACGATACAGCCTCAGGGGCTTGCCTCAATTGCGCGGAAACAACAGTTAGATTGGCAAACGTGTGCACGTATTGTTGGTATCTCCGCCTGTGAGTTATATCAAGATAAATTAATTGACGGCATTATTGATTATTCACCCTTGGATACCAATGCGGACGTATCTGCTTTAAAGCAAGCGATTGCAGGGGCGATTAAAGCGATAGAAGCGCAATCTGCTGCTTTGGTTTCAGCGTGTGGACCTCTAGGTGATTATTATCTTCAACGTTCATTTGAGGATGCTGCTGATATCTCTGGGAAAGTGGGAGCTAAGCACCGATATCCTTCTATTTTTGGTTTGGGTTTTAAGTCCGCGCGTTCTTTGATTTTGCGCAAGCGCTTGGGTGATGATAGTGCTTTGGATAATACTGAGCTTGCTCGCGCCGACTTATTGATTCAACGCAATGGAAAACAACAGGAAGACCAAAGTCAGCTCCGTTTTGATCATTGGCTGGAAAATTGTGATCGTTTAATTTATGAAGATAAACTGAATCATTGTTGGGGGCAGTTTACGGAAGCGGAAGCTCATAAAGAAGATGATCGAAGTTACATTACCTCCATGTTTTTAGGTGACCCGAAAAATAACTTTGAGAAAGCCAAGCGAGAATTGCTGTCCGAGCTGACATTTTATTTATTTAATCGCTGGCAGCAAGAAGCGGGTCATCATCTTGACGCATTATTGTTACGTTTAAAGAGTACTGTGAAGGAAGATACTGATACACGTGTGTTGGCTAATGCAAAACCAACAACTGCGCTAGATTTGATTTGTGATCTGCGCTTTAGTGCTGAAATGATAACCTGTAGTGAAAATCTACAGCAATTTGACCGTTTGTATGAGGCCATTTTAATTCAGTTGCCGTCTGTGGTTTCAGAATTGAGTATGCAAAAAAGCGTGTCGGCTAGAACGATTGAAACACTGTTGAATGAAAGCGGTCTGGCGCTTAAAAATGATCAGCAGGCGTTTAGTCAATGGCTAATACAGATTGGTTCTGCAAGTAACTTTCAGCTATTTTTACGTACAGTGGAACAGTGGAAAAAAATTCAGCACCCTCGCTTGTCTGATGTGATGTTTGTGGTGGTGAGTTACTTCTTTGAAAAATTAATTCCTTCATATTTTGAGTGTCAGGCAGAAAATAAAAAATTCCCTGGCAGCTTTACACCTGTCTCTATCGGGCGTCGAAAAGACTTCTGGAATCGTCTGTTGCACGCCACCACTGATATGCGTATTCAGGGTGTGCTAAATGAAATTAAACCTTCGAAAACATTTACACCAGATGACTTGCTTGGACATTTGTATGAAAGTTTTAACGAACTGGATGCTGAACTTTCGAGTCGCGATCCAAAACAGTTTCCCGGTTTTAGTGATGCGATACAACGAGAGTATTTATCCTCTAAGCGTACCTCAGGGTTAATCACCGGGGTCGGAAAGTTTTTGCTGGACGATCAGGGGCATTATTTGGAAGTTGGCTCATTTGTTTCAAACCATGGTTTCCAGGCCGGTGCATTTGATACTTCCAGTGCAGAGCGTTTTTGTCGTTTATTAGCTTATTGTGCCAAGCATTCTATGCCTGCTGTAGGCTTTATTAGTTCCGGTGGTATGCAAACCAAAGAAGGGCCTGCATCTTTATTTTCGATGTCTGTGGTGAACGATAAAATTAACTGGTTTGTCGGTGAGCTGGGTCTACCATTGCTGATGTTTGGCTATGGTGATTGTACAGGCGGAGCACAGGCGAGTTTGGTCACGCATCCTTTGATCGATACTTATTATTTCTCTGGCACCAATATGCCTTTTGCGGGTCGTATTGTTGTGCCTGAGTATTTGCCGGTAATGGCAACGCTTTCTAACTATCTGGTTAAAAATACTTCTAGTATGAAGGGGTTGGTGAAGCATCCTTTTGTTGCAGACCTTGACCATCGTCTTCAGGCGATCGATGCCTCTGTAGTCGCTGCGTCAACTTCAGTGTTAGACCTTATGCATAGCTGGCTAACTAATCAGGAATTACCTCAGTACGATGTTGGCCAGCAAGACAATATAATAGAAATTGAACGCAAATTTGAACCCTATAAAAGTGTTCTGGTACACGCGAGAGGGTGTACTGCGGTGAAACTGATTCGTGAAGCTCAGGCTATGGACTTGAGTGTGATTCTGGTGCAGTCAGACCCGGATATGGACTCTGTTGCGGCTGACATGTTAGGTGATAATGATCACCTTGTTTGTATTGGCGGTTACACTTCAGATGAAAGTTATCTCAATGGTAGCAGTGTGTTGCATGTAGCTGATTTTTATCACGCTGAAGCCATTCACCCTGGGATTGGTTTCTTATCTGAAAACCATCAGTTTGCACAACAATGCCTTGCTCAAGGTTTGAATTTTATCGGACCATCACCTCAAAGCATGAAAACCATGGGTGATAAAACCCGTGCGATTCATACCGCCATTAGTAATGATGTACCCGTTGTGCCCGGGAGCCATGGCGTTGTGCCGGATATCGAATCGGCATTGATCATTGCGGGTGATATTGGCTACCCCATTATCTTAAAAGCCGTGCATGGTGGTGGTGGCAAGGGGATTTTGGTTGTTGAGCAAGAAAGTGATTTGGCTGATTGTTTTGCGCGTATCCAAGTCGAAGCAAAAAGCAGTTTTGGTAGTGATTCCGTGTATTTGGAACGACTTATTACACGATTTCGACATATTGAAGTACAGCTACTGCGTGATAGTTTTGGCTGTACACGTATTTTGGGTATTCGAGATTGTAGTGTGCAGCGTAATAAACAGAAAATTGTGGAAGAGTCATTTTCGACCGCTTTAATACCCGCTCAATATGACATTGCCGTAGCTTCTACTGAAAAGCTGGCTGATGCCTGTGATTATCAGGGGGCAGGCACGGTTGAGTTTATTTATGACTTGGATAAACAAAGCCTCTATTTTATGGAGATGAACACCCGCTTGCAGGTTGAGCATCCCGTAACAGAAAAAGTAAGTGGCGTGAATATTGTGCAGGCGCAATACCGCATCGCCATGGGTGAGTCGATTAAAGATCTTGAAATCCAAAACAACGGTTATTCGCTAGAAGTCAGAATTAATGCCGAGCAGGTTCGTGTTAATCACGCATCGCTGCAAGTACTTCCTTGCCCCGGTAAAGTGACACGCTGTGAATTCCCCGTCTTAGCCGGAATAGATACGATTGTGACCGTGGGTGAGAATAAATCAATTCCGCCTTTTTATGACAATCTGATTGCGCAGGTTATCGCGCAGGGCGACACGCGGGAAGAAACGCTGAAATTTATGATCGACTATTTGAATCAAATTGAGATACAAGGCGTTGAAACCAATATTCAGCTGTTAAAGCAGGTGCTTGCGGATGACGTGTTTATTTCAGGTGACTATGACACTAACTACCTGCTTGAATTAACCCAAAGGAAGATGGACTTTCTTGCATCTGCGCTTGAGAGTAACGAGAGTGTCGCGTTAGTCAGTAATGAGCAGTCTATTCAAATAGAAGGGTCCGAAGAGTTAAAAGTATTATCACCTTCCACAAGTATTGTTTACCACTCAGCTACACCTGATCAGCCTGTTTATGTTAAAGAAGGTGATATTGTTTTGGTAGATCAAACCATTTGTTTGCTTGAAGTAATGAAAATGTTTCAGCCTTTAAATTTAAAGAGCTTTAATGTAAAAGGCAAAGAAATGTACCCTGTAGATCAGAAGTACAAGGTAATGCACGTCAAAGGTGCAGGCGGTCAGCAGGTCAATAAGGGTGATTTACTTTTTGTAATCAAGCCGGTAGCGGCTTAAGGGTAATTATGAGTAAAGTTTTTCATCATAGCGTGCAAATCTACTATGAAGATACGGATCATTCGGGGGTGGTTTATCACCCGAATTTTCTAAAGTACTTTGAGCGCGCTCGCGAGCATGTTATCGACAGTCAGCGCCTGGCAAAACTCTGGGAAGAGCAGGGTTTAGGCTTTGCGGTCTATAAAGCCAATTTAATTTTTCAAGATGGTGTCGAGTTTGCTGACGTGTGTGATATTCGTACTCAGTATCACCTAGATGGCCAGTATAAAACTATATGGCGTCAAGAGTTGTGGCGGCCTAATGGTGTTAAAGCGGCGGTGATAGCCGATATTGAAATGGTTTGTATGAACCGCGATAAGCACTTAAGACCTATTCCAAAAGAAATTATTGCAGCGATGGGTGCGAGCTAAATGCTTTTTCAAAGGTCTATTGCTTCATATCCATGTAGAGGTTCACTCTTAAAAAATCGAAAGCGATAAGCGTTAAGCTCAGGTGTTTCAATGGGCTTACGTAATGAAACGGCTATTCTATGTGTGTCGTTAGGGTAAAATAACCAGCTACGCCAGTGTGTTGGCTGACCTTCTCTGTGGTCGGAAAAATCAAGCTGGATATCATCATTACGCAAGGGGGAGTCTGGGTGGCCAATTTTAAAACTAAAATCAGACAAAGGAATCGCCATGCCTTTCCCCCATGCTTTAATGTAAGACTCCTTTAGTGTCCAGTAATCAAAGAAACGACTTCGTTGTTTGTTTTTTGGCTGAGTAAAAAGCGCTTTGATTTCTTGTGCAGAAAAGAAACGCACAGCTATATCCAGTACTTTGTTATCCCCTTTCATATATTCAACATCACAACCAATATCATGCTCTAAGGTGACGGCGCAGATAATCAGGTTTTTTGTATGGCTCAAGTTAAACCTAATAGGAATAGGTGCGTTCAGTACTTCGGGTTTGCCGTGCTCACCTCTGGAAAACCGCCAGTTCTCGGGATCGATATTACAGTAATGCGAGAGTAAATCTCGTACAAAGGCGCGTGTGATTAGTGCGCTGTGCTGATCTTTTTCAAAAATATACCGCTGCTGTTTTTGTCTTTCGTCGTCTGTTAGTAATGAGGAATAACGTTCTAGGAGCGCTGAGTCATGAATATCCTGAGGGGCTGTTTGCCAAAGGTGTATTTCGTGTTCTTTTAATGTCAGTTTTGTTGCGTTATGTTTATTTTGCATATGTTTTTTTTTGGCGTAGTTATTCGTACATGCGTTAATATTAATTAAGGTCAATGTTTATATAATTATGCTATCTATTTATAAGACCTTATTTAATAAGGGTGTTAAGATGAATGAATTTTATAAATAGGCTAACACGTGTATGTTTAGTTGCAAAATATTTACTTGTCAGTAAAGTGCCATGTTCACCTTATTATTAAATGTAGTATGTGTTTTGCCAGCCTGCGAATACCGATGAATCCTAAGTGGAGTAATACAATGGACGAAAAGAATAAATCACCAATAAAAAATGAGACTGACGTGCATAGCTTAGAGGATCAAAAACTGACCTCGCGTTTGCAGGAATGTCCTATTGCAGTGATTGGAATTGCATCGGTATTTGCAAATGCGAAAAATCTTGAACAATACTGGGATAATATTTTTGAATCGGTCGATGCGATTACTGACGTTCCTGCATCTCGCTGGAATGTGGATGATTATTACTCTGAGGATGTTAAAGCAGCCGATAAAACATATTGTAAGCGCGGGGGCTTTCTACCCGAAATTGACTTTGATCCAATGGAATTCGGCTTACCACCAAACATATTAGAATTAACTGATATCGCACAACTACTTTCATTGGTCGTTGCGCGTGACGTGCTTAATGATGCGGGTATTGGCGATGGTTCGGGCTACGATCGTGACAAAGTAGGCATCACTTTAGGTGTTGGTGGTGGTCAGAAACAAATTACTGCGCTAACTTCTCGCTTGCAAGGCCCTGTATTAGATCAAGTATTAAAAGCCTCGGGCATTGATGAAGAAGACCGTGGCATGATCATTGATAAATTCAAAAAAGCGTATATCGGCTGGGAAGAAAACTCTTTCCCGGGCATGCTGGGTAATGTTATCGCAGGTCGAATTGCTAACCGTTTTGATTTTGGTGGCACCAACTGCGTGGTTGATGCGGCTTGCGCGGGCTCTTTAGCTGCTATTAAGTTGGCGATCTCTGACTTATTAGAGTATCGCTCAGAAGTAATGATCTCTGGTGGTGTGTGTTGTGATAACTCACCTTTTATGTACATGTCTTTCTCCAAAACCCCTGCATTTACCACGAATGATGATATTCGCCCTTTTGATAATGACTCCAAAGGCATGATGATAGGGGAAGGCATCGGTATGATGGCCTTCAAACGTTTGGAAGATGCCGAACGCGATGGCGATAAAATTTATGCAGTTTTAAAAGGCATTGGTACGTCATCAGATGGTCGTTTTAAATCTATATATGCCCCTCGCCCTGAGGGTCAAGCCAAAGCCTTAAAGCGTGCCTACGAAGACGCTGGTTTTGAGCCGACCACTTGTGGTCTGATCGAAGCACATGGTACAGGCACCAAAGCAGGGGATGCCGCTGAATTCAGTGGGCTGACACAACATTTTGGCCATAATAACACGCAAAAACAGCATATTGCCCTGGGCTCAGTGAAATCTCAGATCGGTCATACTAAAGCGGCAGCGGGCGCAGCGGGAATGATTAAAGCCATCCTGGCTTTGCACCATAAAATATTGCCACCGACGATACATATTGATCAGCCAAATATTTCCCTCGATATTGAAAACAGCCCTTTATATCTTAATAGCCAAACACGTCCATGGATGCCCAGAGAAGATGGTATTCCTCGTCGCGCTGGCGTGAGTTCCTTTGGTTTTGGTGGTACTAACTACCACATGGTATTAGAAGAATATCAAGCAGAGCAAAGTGGCACGTATCGCTTAAACAATGTGGCACAAACCCTATTGATCACCGCTGAAGATGAACAGGGGATTAAAGCGGCACTCATTGAATGGCAAACCAAATTGTCGGTCGACCAAGACGCACAGGTTTATGTATTTAATGACCTGGTTGTAAGCTGCGCATTGAAAACACCAGAAGCAAGCCAGGCACGTTGTGGCTTTATTGCGAAAAATGCGTCAGAAGCCATTTCGATGATCCAAAATGCTTTAAAACAGTTTGAAACAAAAGCGGGTGAGTTGAACTGGTCGGTGCCAACAGGCATTTATTACCGGAAATCAGGTTTAGATGTGCAGGGTAAAGTGGTTGCTTTATTCTCGGGGCAGGGTTCTCAATACCTTAATATGGGGCAGGATCTCACCTGTAATTTCCCTTCAATGCTGAAAACAACGGCTGATATGGATGCCGAATTTTCTGCAGCAGGTTTAGAGTCCCTATCATCTAAAACATTCCCGATACCGGTTTTTACTGACGAAGCACGCAAAACCCAGAATGAAACCTTACGTTTAACCCAATATGCACAGCCTGCTATTGGTACTTTTAGTGTCGGTTTGTATAAAACCTTTGAACAAGCAGGTTTTAAAGCTGACTTTGCCGCGGGCCATAGTTTTGGTGAGTTAACGGCACTTTGGGCTTCAGGTGTATTAAGCGAACAAGATTATATGATGCTCGCACGTAGTCGTGGGCAAGCGATGGCTGCTCCTGAAAAAAATGATAGTCAGGAACAGTTTGATGCTGGAACGATGATTGCCGTAGTGGGCGACCCAAGTAGTATTGCCGAAGACATTAAATCAATTAAAGATGTATCGATTGCTAATTACAATGCGAATAATCAAGTCGTAGTTGCCGGTACAACACCGCAAGTTGCTGTTGCTTTTAAGGCGCTGAGCGCGAAAGGTTATCGTGTTGTACAGCTGCCTGTTTCTGCCGCATTCCATACGCCTTTAGTGGGGCATGCACAAAAGCCATTTGCTAAAGCGATTGATTCTGCAAAATTCAATACGCCTGATATTCCAGTATTTTCAAATACCACGGGTAAAGCGCATTCTAATAAAGCTGCAGATATTAAAAATAGTTTGAAAGAGCATATTCTGAAGTCTGTTCAGTTTAATGAAGAAATAGACAATATTTATGCCGATGGTGGTCGTGTCTTTATCGAATTTGGCCCCAAAAATGTATTAAGCAAATTAGTTGAAAATATCCTTCAAGACAAAACGGATGTGACAGCGATTGCAGTGAATGCAAACCCTAAGAAATCGGGTGATTTACAAATGCGCCAAGCGGCTTTAGAAATGGCTGTTTTAGGTGTTTCTCTAGAGAGTATTGACCCGTACTCTGCCGTAAAACGTCCTTTGGAAGCACCACGCATGTCGCCTTTGGCAATGAAATTGTCAGGTGCCTCTTATGTGAGTGAAAAAACGAGTAAGCAGTTTGAAGATGCGCTTAATGATGGATGGCAGGTTAAACAGGCTAGCGCTGTTTCGGTAGACGTTGAGAAAGTGGTTGAAAAAATTGTCTATGTGCCCGTAGATGCCTCAAAAACAAATACCTCAGATGAAAATGACTTGGTATCAACAATTGAACAAAGCGTTAGTCAATTTGTTGATCACCAGCAACAGTTATTGAGTGTGCATGAACAATATGCACAAGGCCCGAAAGACTACGCAAAAACCTTTCAGTCTGTATTGGATTCTCAGGCCGGAGCAGATGAATTACCAGAAAGTCTGGATCGAACTTTAAATATGTACCATGAGTTTCAGTCAGAAACGTTACGTGTGCATGAGCAGTATTTAAATGATCAGAGTGACAATATGTCTGCGATGTTGAATACATTGCCGGATAACTTGTCGGATAGAAAAACTCATATTGATATGGCAGCGCCCAGTCCTGTGCCTTCTGTTGCATCAACAGCACCTGAACCTGCGATCCCTTCTACTATTCCTTCTGTGATACCCCCAGCAATAGCTTCGATGAATACTTCTTCAGCATTGGCATTGGCGCCTGCAGAAGCTCCCTCTGCTCCCCAGCTAGATCTTAAAAAAATCCAAACCGTCATGCTTGATGTGGTCGCGGATAAAACGGGTTACCCTGCAGAGATGCTAGAGCTTAGTATGGATATGGAAGCCGACTTGGGTATTGATTCGATTAAGCGTGTTGAAATACTCGGAGCCGTACAAGATACGATTCCCGATTTACCCGAGTTAAACCCGGAAGACCTTGCAGAGTTACGTACGCTCGGCGAAATTGTTGATTACATGCAGTCAAAGGTTCCGGCAGATGTATCTGTGCCGACTGCATTGCATGTAGTCACTTCCGCAGACTCGCCTGTAGCCGCTACGACTTCAGATCTGTCAGCGCCGGTGATCGATCTGGCAAAAATCCAGAAGGTAATGATGGATGTCGTCGCAGATAAAACGGGTTATCCAGCAGAGATGTTAGAACTCAGTATGGATATGGAGGCTGACTTGGGCATTGATTCAATTAAACGGGTTGAAATACTGGGTGCTGTGCAGGATACGATTCCCAATTTACCTGAATTAAATCCGGAAGACCTTGCAGAGTTACGCACACTGGGTGAAATTGTTGATTACATGCAGTCAAAAGTAAGTGCTGCGTCACTGCCAACCTTAGCTGTAAATGCAAAACCAGTGCTGGCTATTGATTTGGAAAAAATTCAAAGTGTGATGATGGACGTGGTTGCTGATAAAACCGGTTATCCTGCTGAAATGCTTGAGCTCGGTATGGATATGGAAGCTGACCTGGGTATCGACTCGATTAAACGCGTAGAGATTCTGGGTGCGGTACAGGATACTTTACCCGATTTACCGGAACTGAATCCGGAAGATTTAGCCGAGTTACGTACCCTGGGTGAAATCGTTGAATATATGAAGTCTAAAATAAGTGTTGAATCGGCACCTGTACCTGTACCTGTACCTGTTGTAGCTTCGGCACCTACCATTGATGTAAAAGAAATCCAGCAGGTAATGATGAGCGTCGTTGCCGATAAAACTGGCTACCCATCAGAAATGCTTGAACTAGCTATGGACATGGAAGCCGACCTCGGTATCGACTCTATTAAGCGAGTCGAAATCTTGGGTGCAGTACAAGACACTCTGCCAGATTTACCCGAACTGAACCCTGAAGATTTAGCGGAGTTACGCACACTGGGTGAAATCGTTGAATATATGCAGTCAAAAGTTCAGACTCAAACGGACACAAGTCCCAAAGCAAGTATTAAGACAACTATTAATTCGGATGAAAGTCTTGTTTTAAACCCAAGTGTAGCCTTTGAGCCCGCGCCCAGTGCGACCGTAGCTGTTCAACGTTTAGGTGTTATTAAACCGATTAAACAAGATGCAACGGGTGCCAATGTTCTAATCGTAGATGATGGAACAGGCGCTACTGTAAAACTGGCAGAAAATCTCATCAAAAATGGCTGGAAGGTTAGTGCTATTAAACCTTCATGGAATAGTAGCAAATCTAAAAAGTCATTCCCAAAAGCGGTTTCAGTAAAGAATTTAGCTTCATTGGATGAAGAACAAATCAAAAGCATTACAGACAAGCACGCATTAGATGCTGTTATTTATATGCAGTCTGTGAATACGATTCAAAATATTGAATATCCAGAATCTGCTAAGCAGGGCTTAATGCTGGCTTTCTTATTGGCGAAATACTGTCAGGTGTCTAATTCATCTGTCACCACAAAGGTTCGTCCATCTTTCATTGTCGTGACGCGTCAGGGTGGTGGTTTAGGTGTGGATAGTGTTTCTGACTTGTCTTCAGAGCAGTCTTCTGATCTTGTTCAAAGTGGACTAAACGGTTTAGTGAAAACCATTTCACATGAATGGCCAGAAGTATTTTGTCGTGCAGTGGATGTTGCCAGTACTTTAGATGCTGAAAACGTTGCCAAAGCGGTTGGTGAAGAATTATTAGATTCTAATGTTGATGTTAAAGAAGTGGCTTATGACCAAGATGGACGTATAACGCTAACAGGCGAAGCTACCGATAGTTATCACTTAAAAGCGGGAACACATATTGATGATAAATCTGTGTTCTTAGTGAGTGGTGGAGCAAAAGGCGTGACCGCACATTGTGTTATTCATATTGCCAAAGCTTATCAGTCTCGCTTTATTTTATTAGGTCGCTCTGTTTATGAGGAAGGTGAACCTACCTGGGCACAAGGTATTACGAATGAAGCTGATTTGAAAAAATCAGCCATGCAAGTCTTAATCGCCAAGGGTGAAAAACCCACACCGGTAACAGTCAGTCAGTTCATCAAGCCCGTGCTTGCAAACAGAGAAATATCCGCCACCTTGAACGCAATACGCACTGCCGGTGGACAAGTCGAATATGTTGCCTCCGATGTGACCAATAGAGAAAGCGTGCAAGCGGCCGTTAAACCCGTGATAGAACAATTTGGTGAGGTGAGTGGCATCATTCACGGCGCAGGTGTATTGGCCGATAAGTTTATTGAGCAAAAAACACTGGCTGAATTTGATGCTGTTTATCGAACTAAAATTGATGGTCTGCTTTCTCTGCTTGCGTGTGTAGATCAGGAAAAACTCAAGCACTTAGTATTGTTTTCATCAGCGGCAGGTTTCTATGGCAACCCAGGTCAGTCGGACTATTCCATTGCCAATGAAATTCTGAATAAAACGGCTTATCGTTTTAAGGCTCTGCACCCTAAAGCACAAGTGTTGAGCTTTAACTGGGGGCCTTGGGATGGTGGTATGGTGACGCCTGAATTGAAGCGTATGTTTACCGAACGTGGTGTGTATATTATTCCCCTAGAAGCGGGTGCTGAATTATTACTTAATGAGTTAGCGGCTGAGGATAATCGTTGTCCGCAAATTCTCGTCGGTAATGACCTTTCCAGTGACCAGACTGAAAATAGCGATTTTGGTTTTAAAACCCTGGATGAAAGCAACAATCATGCTGATAAAACGGGAGAGCCCCCTGTAAAAAAGCCACTAACAGTCGTTTGAGTAAAGTTTTACAAGCGACTAAAAATGCTTTTTTAGCAGACCATGTGATTGGCGGTAATCAAGTATTGCCAACCGTCTGTGCTATCGCCTGGATGGCGAAAGCGGCTGAAAATATTTATGAGGGATATCAGTATCAAGGCTTAGGGAATTACAAATTATTCAAGGGTATTACCTTTGATGGCTTGAATGATGATAGTAAGCAAGATTACTTTACTGATTTGAAATTGCTTTCTGGAAGCGCTCAATTGGCTGAAGGCTCGTCATCAAGTTACCTGCGTGTTGAAGCCAGAATTTCAAGTCTGGCAGAAAACCCTCAGGGGCGCCCAGTATTCCATTACTCGGCAGAACTCATTTTAGCGAAAACACCGCTCACTAAAAAATATTATGAGGGTGATTTTCCTGACCTGTCAGTATCTGCAAGTCAAAAGAAAGACGCGCAGGACCTGTATCAAAATGGCACCTTATTTCATGGTGAAAGCTTGCAAGGTATACAAGCTATACTCCGTTGCGATCAGCAAGGCCTGTTACTGGCTTGCCGAGTGCCTGAGTTGGCGCTTGCCCGGCAGGGTGAGTTTGTGATCGGTCAGAATAATATCTTCGCCGATGATCTTGTTTATCAGGCGATGCTGGTGTGGGTTAGAAAACAGCTGGGTTTAGGTAGTTTGCCTTCATCTACTAAGGCATGGACTGTGTATCGTGCTATTGAGGCAGGTGAGCTGTTTTATCTACAACTTGATGTGTTAGTGCAACAAGCTAATCGTCTGGTGGCCGATATCGTATTGATCGACCAAGACAAACAAATTGTGGCTGAGATTAACTCCGCAGAAGTCACCGCGAGTGAAAGCTTAAATGAGTTATTCAAACATGCATGATTCAAAGCAGCCCTATGTAAAAACAGAAATAAGCGCGAAAACAGAAATGGCCATTATTGGCATGGATGCACAACTCGGGAACCAGCAAAATATTGACCGGGTTGAGCGTGCTTTCTATGTTGGTTCTGTTTTGATGCAAACGAAACTAGAAGGGAGTCAAAGTGCGGTAGCGTTATGTCAGGCTTCAATTGAACGCATGGCTAATGCGAATCAATTAAGTCTTTCAAACATTGCCGTGGTGATTGTCTACTCTGACAAAGCGGCAGCATCGCATACGCTTGAAATATCAGCCTTTGAAAAAAAATATGCATCCTGTGAGCTTGTTAGAGATCTGTCCTTAGCATTGCCTATGGCAAGTCAGCAGCTTGCAGGCCAGGTAGATGCGGTTGCCATTATTGGCGTGAATCTGTGCGCTGAGTCAGAAGCGACAGGCACACAGCAAGCCAGCATTTGTTTTGATGCAAGCTTTGAGGGCTATCAGAATTTTGAAGGCGTCGCGAGTATTCTGCTGACTTCCCTTGATTTTGCTTCTGCGAATGCGGCGACCACCTATTCGCTGGTAAAAAGTTACGCGAGCGATACTTGCATTCAAAGCGCAGCAGACGCTGCCTTAGATAAAGCGCAAATTCAGGCTGAACAAATAAACTTGTTGGAAGTCTCCGCTTTGGCGGATAAGGATTTGGCTGAGCAAGAACGTATAGGCTTGTTGGGTGCCTATGCAAAAACAAATCAAACACTCAATACGGCCATTTCTTGTACACGAAGTGTGACGGGTGAAGGTGACGCTTGTTCGCAAGTCGTCGGCTTGTTGAAATGCGTAATGGCATTACATCAGCGTTATATTCCTGCCATTAGCGACTGGCAAACACCCGATGAAAACGCATTAAATGCTTGGCTAAACTCACCGTTTTATTTCCCAACGGAAGCACGGCCTTGGTTTCCTAATTCGGATGGTTCGATACATACAGCCGCTTATAGTTGTCAGACGCTCCAGAGTAACAGCCATATCATTCTGCAAGAGCCTCAATTATTAATAGAAGAGCAAGCCCGTGTGCGTAGTAATGGCTTTATTGCTTGTAGTGATCTGAAATTAATTATTTTAGCCGGAGGCTGTCAGCAAGCATTATTGGATGAACTGACGCATATCGAACAATTGAGTGAAACAAACTCTTTAGCTGATATCGCTTTGTCATGTTATGAAAAAGCTCAAGAGCTACGTTCTCAAGATCTGGGCTCTCAAGACCTAGGCTATAGAAGTGTATTAATAGCAGAATCTATAGAAGAGCTACGCAAAGAAATAGAGCAAGCAAAAATAGGGATAAAGAAAGCGTGTGAAGAGCAGGGAGAATGGAAAACGCCAAAAGGCAGTTACTTTTCAGCTAAAGCTATTGAAGAGCAAGCAAAAGGGGGAGCAGAAAATCAAGTAACAGACAAAAATAATGTTACTTTTTTATACCCTGGTATCGGTGCTACTTATGTTGGTTTAGGTCGTGATTTATTTCACCTGTTTCCGCAAATATACCAACCTGTTGCAGACTTGGCCGAAGACATAGGTGAAAGCCTGAAAGATCGGATTTTAAGCCCACGCAGTGTTACGCGACTTAGCTTTAAAGACTTAAAACAATTAGACCATGACCTCCGAAATAGCCTGGCGAATATTGCTGAATGTGGTGTGGGTTATGCCTGCGTATTCACTAAAATATTTGAAGAAGTATTTGGCGTTTATGCCGATTTCGCTGCGGGTTACAGCATGGGTGAAGTCAGTATGTATGCCGCTTTAGGCTGTTGGCAACAACCGGGGTTAATGAGCGAACGTTTAGCCAAATCAGATACTTTTAACCATTGTTTGTCTGGTGAGTTACGAACCTTGCGTGAGCATTGGGGTCTGGAGCTAGATCTAGATCAAACCAGCACTGATAAAATTTGGGAAACCTATAACGTACGTGCAACAGCAGAGCAAGTGGCTGAAGCGTCAATAGGTGAAGACCGAGTGTATTGCACCATTATCAATACGCCAG
>JQIA01000990.1_pt1 | contig 15143 bp, 12 predicted proteins | sample 811431 | NCBI WGS metagenome assembly JQIA01 (sample SAMN02998118, study PRJNA258478) | marine sediment metagenome | biome: marine; feature: seafloor; material: sediment; isolation source: oil-polluted sediment collected from 3 locations (0.5 km, 0.7 km and 0.9 km)... | place: USA: Gulf of Mexico ... | reverse complement strand
TGCCAGGTGGAAAGCTCATTACAGTAAAACGTAATAACCACCCATTAAGGAAAATACTACCTGATGATACTGTATCGTTCTCTCTTCATGATGAAAAAGGAGAGCAGATAAAAGAAATAAGCCTGAAGGGAACTGAAATTCGAAAGGAAGGGCTCGGCAAGGATATTACCAATAAGGCACTAAACGCACTTCCTGGTATTCAAAAAGAAGGTACCGATGGAATAATAACGTCTGCTGAGTTTATTTTATATGAAGAATACGAACATAAAACAACTTTCTGCATAGAGTTCTTCGGTAAAGATATGGAAGAAGCCAGTAAAATCATTTTTGAAATTTCAAAAGAGTTTGTCAATGAGGGTAAAGAAGCTCTCATCGCTTTAGAACATTTCGATGATGAATATATGGAGGCGATCAACTATAAAGTTAAAGCGCCAAAATCTGAAAGCCCTAAGGCTGCTCTGCTGATTGATATGGTTGGTCACGCTCCTGAACATATCGATTCAGGTATCAGCAGACTTGAAAACCTTCTTTCAAAATATGAGAACTCTTATATTTTTGTTGCAAAAACAGACAAAGAGGCTGAGCGTTTCTGGAGAGATAGAAAAAAACTGGGGGCAATCGCAGCTAGAACAAATGCATTTAAATTGAATGAGGATGTTGTATTACCACTTGATGCCATTGGTGATTTCACCAGATTCACCGACAACTACAACATAAAAGAAGAAAGATTTAACCAGGAATCTTTCATCGATGAAATAACAAAATATATCGATACCGCTGAACCGATTGAAGACCGGGAATGGTTGATTGCAAGGCTCCCCAAAGCTAAAGAAATTTGTAGTAAGACTCTTGAGGGGCTCAATAACACTCCTAATTCAGAACTACAGAAAAAACAGTTTTCTGAGAAACTTCTGTCAGAGCTACTTGAATTTTTCAGGGGCTATAACAGAATCCTTTCTGAAATAAGAAAAATATACATAGATAACCATGCAAGACGAATAATCATCGCAACTCATATGCATGCAGGTGACGGAAATATTCATGTTAATATTCCTGTATTTTCCAATGATATGGAAATGATGAAAAGAGCTTCTCAGACAGCAGATGCAGTGATGTCAACTGCGATAGAGTTAAATGGTGTTGTCAGCGGTGAGCACGGTATCGGTATTACTAAAATGAAATACCTTGATAAAAAGCGTATTGATGAACTGAATGCATACAGAGCAAAAATTGACCCGAACAATATTATGAACCCAGGTCAGCTCACTGATCAAGAAATTGATCAGAAAGTATTTACACCTTCTTTTAATCTACTGGAGCTTGAAGCAAGAATTCTTAAGCACAGTTCTCTGGAAGAACTTGCAAGCCGAATTGCAAAATGCGTACGATGTGGTAAGTGTAAAATCGATTGTTGTACTTTTTACCCGCCTCGTAATATGTTTTTTCATCCAAGAAATAAAAATCTTGCTATTGCGGCTTTAATTGAAGCGATTTTATATGATGTGCAAAGATCTCATTCAACCCGTTTTAAACATTTAAAACAGCTGGAGGAAATTGCAGATCATTGTACAATTTGTCACAAGTGTTACAATCCCTGCCCTGTTAATATTGATACAGGTGAAGTGTCTATCTTAGAGCGTGAAATATTACAGGCAAGAAAATTCAAGCATTCTTCTATTGCTACAACTTTAAGCCTGCAATATCTTCAGAGCCAATCTCCTGTCGTCAATGCAGCATTTAGACAGTCAGTTGTAATGTGGGGTGGTAATGCACAGAGACTTGGGCATAAGCTTGCGGAACCGGTTGCAAAACTAAAATATCTGAAAAACAGCTATCCCATGCAGATGCTGAATTCTCCGATGCCAAAGGCAAGTGCAGAAACTCTGAGAAAAAGCCTGCCAGCCTGTCGGAACAATCAGGCTCTTTTAATTAAGCCGGGTGGAGACAGCGAAAAAACAGTTTTTTATTTTCCAGGTTGTGGCTCTGAAAGGCTTTTTTCAGATATATCCAAAGCATCATTATACATTCTGTTAAAATCCGGTGCACAGGTTGTTCTACCACCGCCATTTTTGTGCTGTGGATTCCCTTTAAAGGTAAACGCAAAGGAAGGGCTGTTTAACAGAATTACACTCAGAAATTCAATAATGTTCAGCCAGATAAAAGAAATGCTGAGTTATTTGAGTTTTGATGCCTGCATCATAAGCTGTGGTACTTGTCTGGATGCTTTAAAGGAAATCGAAATTGACAAAATTTTTAATTGTCATCTTTCTGATGTCAGTAAGTATGCACTCGAAAACGGTGTTAAAGTTTCTGGGGCGGGCAACATGCTTTATCACAGACCGTGTCACGATTCTTTAGAAGGCAATGCTAAAAGCATTCTAACTGAGAAAACCGGATTCGAAATAACATCCGTGCCTGATTGTTGCTCGGAAAGTGGGACTATGTCAATGTCAAGGCCGGATATTTCAAATTCAATGCTTAAGAGAAAGAAGCTATCCATTGAGACTTTTGTTAAACCGGAAGCAACAGAGAAAAAAGTTATGTTAACCAACTGCCCTTCCTGTATTCAGGGTCTGGGTCGAAATGAAAAATCGGGTATTATCCCTAAACATCTTGCTGTTGAACTTGCAGAGCAGACAGGTGGTTCTGATTGGGAAAAAGAACTTCAGACATTACTTATTAATGCAGAGGCTATAACATTTTAAGAAACCCAGGGAACCAGAAATGGTTCCCTGATATATTGTTTCATTCTTACAATTTCCACATGGCAGAACTATAGAGCTGTATCACATTATTTTCAGTATCTTTTTCTATGACAGAATGATTTTCAAGCTCAGAAAGGCCCGCTACAAGATCGTTTTCGGTACCATTCCATACAGACATCAGCCTGGTAAATGTCAACTCTACATCTGATTCTGCAAGCCCTACACATAAAAGGTATACAGAAACCACCTCAACTGAAAACCCTAATTCAAAAATTTTCTGATCCATCAGCATTCCATTACTGCCTGCTGTCATTTTTCACCTCTTTTTTCTTATAGTTACATTTATCAGATCATCTTTTTCAACAACATTGAACACTTTCATTGAGAAAAAATGATTTTTAATATACTTATACTTTACGTCCGATTTTATCATTGTACTTTTTGTTAAAATCATAACTCTGTTGAGAGTAAAAACAGATATAAATTAAAATTAAAAACAAGTACACATTTTTATTATGATTGGAATATTTGATTCAGGAATTGGTGGACTTACAACCGTAAGGTCTTTAATAGATTCCATGCCAGGTTATGACATAACTTATTTTGGTGATACGGCAAGAACACCTTATGGCTCAAAAAGTAAAGAGACTGTAATTCGATATGCAAGAGAAAATGCAGAATTTTTGATAAAAAAAGGGGCTAAAATAATTATTATAGCCTGTAACACTGCATCAAGTGTTGCAACTGAAACAATCTCTAAAGAATTCAAAGTCCCTGTTTTTGAAGTAATAACTCCAGCAGTTGAAATGGCTGTGCTAGCTTCAAGAAAATCTCAAATAGGCATCATTGGAACAAGGGGCACCATCAACAGTGGTATCTATGAAAAAAAAATAAAAGAGAAGCTGCCAGATGCAAGAGTATGGTCAAACCCATGTCCTCTTCTTGTCCCACTCGTTGAAGAAGGATGGTTTAATAGACCTGAAACAAAAATGATAGTTAAAAAATATTTGCTACCGTTAAAAACAAGACAAATTGATTCACTGATACTAGGTTGTACACATTACCCGCTTTTAAAAGACACAATACAGAAAAAAATTGGTAAGAACGTTAAAGTGATAGATTCTTCTATTGCAGTAACAAGCAAGGTAAAAGACTTTTTTAAAGATAATCCTGAAATTGAGAAACAAATATTAAAAAACAATAAACTTGATATTTTTGTTTCTGATGTAACAACTCAGTTTGGAAAAACTGCTGAAATGATCCTTAAAAAGAGGGTTTATTTAAAGACAAATGGTAAGTAAGCGAGTTATAAATCTTTTTGAGCTATCTGGTTACTACTTTATCGTAAAACTCACTAATTTCTTCACTTAACGGGCATCCAAGGTCATCAACGACCTTCTCGCAACACTTTTCGTAAGTCTTTATAACCATATTTATCTGACCTGAGTCATAGTAGAACTGCATTAGTTGATGGTACACACCTTCAGAATAATCATCAATTTCAAGAAATTTTTCTGAATATTTAATACAGTTAGAAAGATCACTATATGATTTAAAAATTGAAACTAGGTTATCCAAAATTTTGAGATATCTTCTTTTTAAATTTTCTCTCTCTTCAAAGCACCATTCAGTATAAATATCTTCGGCAAAAAAGTCTCCGGAATAATATGATTCTGCTTTAAGCAAATGCACAAGTTTTTTATCCTGATCTATTTCTTTTTCAGCGGATTTTATCTCTTTAAGGAAAATATCTACATCGACTTCCCCCTCTTCCCCAAAATCCAAACTATATAAATCATTATCTCTTATAAGATAGGAAGACTCGCCCCTTCTAACATCTGGTTCAAGGGTTTTACGTAAAGCCGGTAAGGCAACATGTAGACGCTTAATTGTTTTTTCGTAATCTTCTTCTGGCCATATTAGCTCAAGAAGAACATCTCTCGGTACAGCAGACTTATTTCTTGAATAAACCAGATATTTAAAAATCTCTCTGGCCTTATTACTTTTCCAGTCAGAACTTTTCACCTCTCTTTTCCCTGAAAAGACTTTAAATTGTCCGAAACATTTTATTTTCAAAGGTGGGACCGTTGCGACTGGCAGTTGAGTTATAATCTCAGATGCAGCCATTTTTATTTGCTTGTTACTGTTTTTTTTCAGTTGGTACAATTCCTCGGTGAATTTTTCCCTGACAGTTGAAAACATGTCTACAATGTAGTTTTTGTACTTACCCATAGAGTAAATCTTGACATAGTAATATATCAGATTGTCCATTCCCAACAAAAGCCAGCCACCATATAGATACTTCTCTCCAATATCTAACGCTGTAATTAAAGACTCGATAGTCTGTTCTTCTTCTTTCAAACCTATGTAGTACTTCGCACGTATAATATTCAAACAGCATTTTTCGATTTGAGAATAACTTAATAGCTCTTCAGATTTATTTAAAAAGAAATCTCCTTGACTGTAATTACCCTGGTTTATCATATTCAGTGCTGCAAAAGAATATAACTTTCCTTCCACCCATGGAAGCTTAATGGAACTAACCAGTTGAAGACCTTCCATAACTATTTGTTTTGCCTTTTCCACCTGACCTAATTTTTCATTCAGGATAGTCAATAAAACTAAAATGTAGCCTTCACCCCATTTGTTTCCACCCAACCTGAAAATTGCGAGACCATTTTCAATTTCCTTAATAGAGTCTTCATAGTTGCCCTCTATCATAAAAATCATTGCGGACTGTATACTTAGCCATGCTTCTTGATTTCCCTGGAATCCTTTCCCATAAATTTCAGCCCTCCCCTTGCTAACTGTTTGACGAGCTTCCTCAATTTTCCCAAGAAACAGCTGATTCAGTGAAACTAAGTGACTATAATAAGCCATCAAAGTAGGAGACTCTAATTCCGTAATATCATGGTAAACAGATTCGGCATATACAGTAGCTTTTGTAATATCACCATAGAAATACCATCGGAAACCATAATTAAGCCGGAGCCATATCTTTGCTATTAAAAACTTATCAACTTCCATAGAAGCTTCTAATTGATCAAGTTTTAACTCTGCCTCCTCAAAGTATTGATCGGACTGCTCAAAATTCCCGAAATAAGAGGTGGTAAATATAAGGTTACCAAGTATTCGAAAAAGAGTGAAATCATCAATTAAATTATTGGCCAAAATTTTAATAAAAATTTCTTCTGCCCTGCTGAAATCGCCCATCATATAATAGGCAGTTCCACAATCGGCCAGTACTGTATCCGCTTCATCGGGCAGGTTATTTATAATGAATATTTCATGTGATCTTTTACCATACTGTATTGCCTTAACAAGCTGTCCCCCAGAGGTATATAGACGAGCCTTTAAAGCAAGCGCCCAGGGTTCTTTTAACAAGTTTTGCTCAGGGATTTTTTTTAACAACTCATCAAGGGTTGTATGTCGTCCCTGTGTAAAAAATTTATGCCCGACCGTTTGCAACAACCTGAATACATCATCATATTTTTTTGCTTCAAGGTAATGATAAAGAGCATCCTCTTCCTTGTACATTTCTTCATAAACTTTTGCTGAACGGTAATGGATTTCCTTCACAACTGAAATCCCTTCTTCCTGCTCTAATCGACCTCTCAAAAATTCCTGAAATAGGTGATGGTAACAATAAATTTTTTCTTCATTATCGATAGAAGTTGTAAAAAGATAATTTTTTTCTAATTGGGATAAGATGTTTCCAGAATTTTCAATCTTAAGCAATCTATTGCAGAATTCTACATCAAGTTGTTTAAACAGAGACGTCTGTATTAAAAAATATCGGACATCTTCTGGTTGTTCTTCGAATACATTTTCGCCCAGATATTCTCTAAAGACCTTATGGTTACTTTTTATTTGCAACAGTAATGCTTCTATCTCATCATTGTTTTTATCTTTTGAAAGGTGATAAAAAAGAATCAGACCTGATATCCACCCTTCTGTCCGTGAATATAAGTGATTAAGACTCATTTTCGAAATCACAGAACCGGATAGTTTATTAAAAAGATCCTGTATCTCACTCACAGTAAATTCAAGATCTTTTTGATCAATTTCATTAATTTCCAGATTCGTTCGAAATTTTGAGAGTGAGAGAAAAGATTCATTACGGCTCATCATTACCAAATGAATTTTATGAGGTATATGATCAATGATATACTGAAGAACAGCTTTTATTTCTTTACTTTCAGAGAGTACATGACAATCGTCAAGGACGATTAGAAAGTCTTTAGTAATTTCATCCTCAAATTCATTCAACAACACTGATAAGACATTGTTATTAATCTCAACTATATCTGTTTGAGTATTTAGTATGGAAAGGGTTCGCTTACCAAAATCGGGGTAGCTTTTTCGAATACCTGCAATCAGGTAATTAATAAATGTTACAGGATCTGCATCATCTGATTCAAGACGATACCATGATTTATCACAAGCGTTAAAATCACAAGCCTGAGCTATTATAGTACTTTTCCCAAATCCTGCACCCGCGGTTACAAGCGTTATCTTATTTTTCAAGATCGTTGAGAAATAAGGTTCCAGTCTGCTTCTCGGAACAGTTCCCGAAACTTTGGGGGCAGATAATTTGGAATTAAGAATTTCACATTGCTGATTCATTATATGAAAATCCAGTATTCAGCCTTATTATTAAAGACCGATTTTCAAAGGATAATGTCACACTTTTTTAAGCTTTATTTAACCGCAATAAGCTCAACTGTAAAAACAAGTGTTGAGTATGGTTCAATTGTTCCACCACTACCAGCAGCACCATATGCCAGTTCATGTGGTATATACAATTCGTACTTTGAACCTTCAGTCATGAGCTGCAATGCTTCAGTCCAACCAGCAATTACACCATTTAAAGGAAAAGTTGTAGTTTCACCTCTTTGATAAGAACTGTCAAAGATTTTTCCATCAAGAGTTTTACCTTCATAGTGAGTTTCAACTGTGTCAGTTACAGCAGGTTTTTTACCACTGCCTTCAGTAATCACTTTGTATTGCAGCCCGCTTTCTGTAAGCTGAACACCTTCTTTATCTTTATTATCAGCAAGGAATTTTTCACCAGCTTCAATATTTTTTGAACCGGCTGCCATTTGCTCTGCCTGCATTTTATCCTGCATTGCTTTTTGGAAATTCTGCATAACCGACTGCATTTCACCAACTGGCATATTTGACTGCACACCATTAAAGGCATCAATAAATGATTTAGTAAAGAGTTCAGGGTCAATCTCTATTCCCTGTCTTTTAAAATCCCCACCAACACTTTGCCCGAGAACGTAACTTACTTTATCCATGTCTACTTTCATTTTGTTTTTCACCTATAGATTATTTAATATTATAAATTCAGATTGATATACACCATAAAAGTCTTTATTGCATTAAAAAAACTATTCAAGCACAAATAATGATTTTTAAAATCCCAGATCTTCATTTATCAGTACGACCTTTACCCGGCCTTTAGGAAAAGACCTTTCTGTTATTACCCAGCTGTTACAAATACGATCAGGGCTTTTACAATCCTGACAAAAAGAAGTTACCGCGCAGGGTGTTTTTTTGTCAAGACGAATTGTATTAACTGGTGCAGCATAATTCTTTATGCGCATCATCGCATCCTCTGTATCATTTACAATTTTATTTCTACCGATAATAATAATAACATTTTTTGGGCCAAAAGTAATTGCTGCAACCCGATTTCCAATCATATCTAGATTAACCAGCTCTCCACCTTCAGTCACTGCATTGGTTCCTGTAATATAGAGGTCACACAATAGTGATCTTCTCCTACGTTCCATAGCTTCTTCAGGACTAAAACTTTTGTCATATGTATCTATAATTTCAAAATCTGTTGAGTTTTTCAAGGTATCATAAAGTTTGGTTTGTATGAATGTAACAGAGCCGCCCCATGAAATACTTTTAGCGCCTGTTTTGGGTATTATATCATTTAAAACAATCTCTTTCGCATCATCAAGAGTCTTTGCAACAAAAGCTTCAAAATTATTTTCTTCTAATATTTGCTGTAACGATTCGAGTCTTTTGGTCCAGTAATTTTCAATAGGGTTATCCATAATTTCTCCTTTTCTTTCAGCATTACCATCATACAGTACAAACTAACCTTGTGTTATGTGGAATAACAGTGAGATAGCATTATAATCTGGAGTTAGTTTTTAACTAAAAAATATTACTTTATTTTTGAGATGAAAAAAGGTGAAATATTGCTATTTCACCTTTCAATAAATTAAGCCTTAATCTTTATCAATGTTTTACATTGCAACAATAGCAATATGATACAGCAGATTTAATCGGAATTAACCGCCGTTTTTTTTGTAATTTTCTTCACAATATCTTTAGCAGCTATATCAGAATATTTAAGTACATCACAAGTACAGGAATACAAAAAATCATCTTTTATACCGGTTGATTTTGTAAATGATCCTGTCCATAAAAGCTCACCTGTTTCAACATGAACAGCTTTGACAGAATAGCTTATCGTTGTACATTTTGAAGGTGATTCAGGGTCTTTTCTATTTTTATAAACCGCATTCTGGAACTGCCTTATTTTACCCATAATGATAACATCAGAGTTCGTTAATTTACCAATTTCTTTTATCTGGTTTGAATTAACATCACCACTATGAGAAAATTTCAACTCGTTCAAGGCAGTATCAATATCTCTTCTATCAACAACCTTGCTACCTGTTCCAATAAAAGCAGTTTCGAATGCATCTGTCATAACATCAGCAGGGTTATAACCAAGTTTATCTTTTACTCCATGTCTTTTATCAATAAAAGGCAATATGGCAAAACTGTCAAAACTAAGTTTTTGATAATTACCACCGACCTCAACATTTATTGAATCACTAAACAGAAAACAGGATGATAAACAGAAAAGACAAACCAAAATAAAGCAAACATTTTTCATAACTCTAATCCCTAAGTTTTATTGATACAATTTAATTCGTTGTGTTACTCTTTTAACATAATGTTTTGTCTCATCATGTGGAAGATCTCTAATTAACTTGCTGTATACCTGATCCGGGGACATGTTGTTAATTATTTTTGTTGCTTTTCTAATATTTGTTTTTCCGGTAAATGTCCTGGCAACATTACCCGCACCAGTATTATAAGCAGCTATGACACAATATAACCTGCTCCTGTCATTTTCTATTGATTTCAAATACCTGTAATTCAATATGTGGATATACGCTGCCCCCATTTTTACGTTATTTTCACCGTTATAGAGGTAAGAGGGAGATAAAAGTTTTTGCTTCCCGTACACAAACTCTGTAGCGTCCAAACCTGCACTCCGGGGAACAATCTGCATCAATCCATAAGCTGGTACATAAGACTTTGCCATTGGGTTAAATGCACTTTCAGTTTGCATAACGGCAAGAAGAAGAGATGGATCCACCCGCATTTCCTTTGCATATTTTTTTACCGTTTCAACATAAATTCTGGCCTTTTTAGCCATACTGCCTGAAGGCAGTTTTATTTTTAAAGTGACTACCTGGGAACCATCAGATTTCGGTGCTGTTTTTTTTGTTATTTTTTCAGTATTTCTCAGTTTTTTTACAGCATCAATAATCTGTTGTTTTTTTGGTTTTACAACACCGACAACAACATCTGTAATAATAGGTACTGCATTTACAGTAGATTTTTTTATATTTTTTACAGCCTTATCCAGTTTTTTTTCAATATTTTGTGAAAGTTTATCTCTTTGGTATGCAGTGTTACTATTTTCTGAGACAAGGTCTGTTAATTGTTTATTAAGTTTTTTATCAATCTCTTTTTTACTCGTATTTTTTGGTACAATGATATTTACTTCAATGGTCTCTTTTTCAAAGTCTACAACTTTCTTTGTTTTAAAATCTGGAGAATATTCGACAAACTTCTTTTTACTGGTGACTTCAGGTTTGTCCCAGTGGTTTATTATCTCCTCTTTATATTTTCTAAATTCACTATCTACTATCTTCTTATATGACTCAAATTCTGACTGAATCTGCTCCTGATAAGTCTGGAACTCATTTTGTTGTGAGTTGAATTCACTTTCCTGGCTGGCCATCATATCCTCAAACTCACCAGCTGATATATTCAATGAAATCAATGTCAAAACAATTGTTAAAACGAACACAACTTTAATATGTATTTTTTTTGAACGTTTTATCATTTCGTTACCATCCATATATATAATTCATCTGTTTGAGGATCTTTCCAAGAGCCTTTTATAATAGCAGAAACAACTTTTCCTTCGACAGACTGAAGGCTATAGCTCTCAATACTTGTGCTTGCGCCACTGCTGTTTCCTTTTGTACTGACTAATGATACATTATTAACAGTCACACCTATCTGTGCTGCTATTTCATCAATTGCTCTTTTTACCGCAAGATTTCTTTGTGCGGTTTTTCCATGAATATGTGTTCCACAGATACCTATTCCTGCAATTTTATCTGATACTGAAGGGTTTGAAACCCATGATGGCTCGCGTACTTTTTGAGGTGCAGAACTACATGAAACAATAAAAAATGTTATAAGTATCGATACCAGTATTTGTTTTTTCAATCTAACTCCCCCCAGAATATAAAACAGTCAGGACGGAAAATTTCCGCCCTGACTTTCATTAAATCATCTAAATCGAATTTGATTCTTCAACTACATCTGACCAAATTCTTTTTCAATTTCTTTTTCAAGTTCTTCGTGACCTTTTTTAGCCTGAAATTTTTGCCATAGTGCTTTTTCATTCTTTAGGCTTGATACCGCAGCTTTTTTCATGGCGTCAGCCACCTGAGCAACAACGTCAGGCTGTACAGCTACAAGAACATAGATAGTTTCATCGATAACTTCAGCTTTTTTAACAATAGATCCTGAAAGATCAACTTTTGCAACCTGTTTTGAAACATTTGTAAACACTTTATCAACAGTTTGATCATCGCCCACACCAGTTGTCTCGGTAAAATTCTTAATCATGTTTTTAACTTTTACATTTAAGCTTCTAGCAATCTCATCTCTTGCATTTGCAGTAGCTTCTGTTTTTGCAAGTGATAGACCTGCAGGACCAATTTTAGCAGAACCTGAAGCACTGATTCCACCTTCAGGTGGTACAAGAACCCATGAAGGAATGTTTGTTTTTGCAGGTTCTTTTGATGCACATCCAACTACCATAACACACCCAATTGCCATTACAGCCATGATTAGTAAAACTCTTTTCATACTAGTTCTCCTTTTTTAATTTACTTCATTTAAAACGCATAATTACGTTGTATACAACAAAATTCTTTATAGTCTCTACAAAGAATTTATCCTTACAATTTTGGGTTTCAATTTTTTGAATTTGGGCATAGCCATACCAAGTTTTGAATTTATATAAGTGGGGTCGCAAACCATATATTTTTTATTATTTCTCACGATATAGTCACCGGAGAAATTGTTGCTAAACTTTACAGCCGTTGCAATATGTCCGGGGTAATCAAGGCCTACAACATCAAGGCCAACCAGTTTTTTTACAAGGTAGGCAAAAAATATTGAACGGTCTTCACAATCAGAATACGGATAGTACAGAGTTTCTTCCATTAGTAAATACTTTTCACGGCCGAATTGGACATCGTCTGTCTTATATTTGAATGCTTTTTGTACAAATCTTAAAAGAATATTAACAGCTTCAGCTTCAGTTTTATTCTCAATGATAGGTTTCAATGATTTAATCAATGCGTATTCTGTCTCAGCCGATGTTAAAGCTTCAAAATAGACCTTAATATTTGTCTGGGGATAGTATTTAAAGAACCCAACAAGGTTTTTATTGAACTGTGTTCTTACAGAATATTTTTTTTGCATATACTTAAAACTCAGAGTCTTTCCCTTAATGTTTTTTTCTAGCTGTGGTGAGTCTAAAATGCGATAATCCATAAGCTTATTTGCTTTAGGGTATTGTCCTTTATAAGTGTATAGTGATTTAAATTTTTCAGGTTTACTATCAAATGTGATTGAGTAATATTTCTGAGATTTTAAAGTAAGAAATGGAACACTGAAAAGACGATTTCGTGATGGCATCAACAAATATATCTTTGTTTTGTCGTAACCAATCCTTGATTCGTACCCTGACTTTGAGGACATATACCAAACAAACATATTCGCCATGTTTTTATTCATCGCAAATTGTTTCATTCCAATTCGATACAGAACATGGTGATATCCCCAGTCATTTAATTTAATTTCCCGTTTGATAATCTGCACCTGTTTGATTATGGAATCATAATCTAACTGACTCATTTTATCCCAAAAATTTGTTATAAGCTTCTTATCAACAGCGCCTTTGGTAACCTCAGGGAATTTATAAGAACCGTAGAGAACAATTTTTGTAGAGTAAAAATCAATTTCAAGAGCCTTGGGTTTTGTTCCGGTCTGTGAAGTAGTATCGTCCACAGGTTTTATAGCTGTTTTTTTAGTTGAAACATATTTTGGAACTATAATTTTTTTAATTTTTTTACTTTTATCGACAGACACTGGGTCAGTTTTTACTGGTTTTGCTATCGGAAGTTTTACTGGTTTAGGTTCAACATCCCGCCTGATCCCTTGATTGACCTGGAATTCCACCCATTGTTCCTTTAGAAAACCAATAAATTCCGCATCCCGTTCATCTTTGTAACTCTGAAACGAATCGAGTTCTCCTTTCAAAAAATCTTCATATTCACCTGCAGTAACATCAGAACCAAAAATCAAAATCATTATAAGTACTAGAGTTACGTTTCTAAGAAAAGTATGCATAAATCCCCCTGAACAACTAAAAATCCAACCAATTTTCAATATGGAAACTATCAAGTACATTCTAAATAATATATCAGTATTTATCCTATTCGCAAAGAATTCACGAGTTTTTTATAACTATAATAAGTATCACAAATGAATTCTTTTTCCAATAATATTCTAAATAAAACCGACTTAATTGTTATTTAGAATTTATTACCTTTATGGACACCCTATAGTACTATTTACGCTTTGTCTGTGATTTATTTCACAATATTCAATTTAATTATTTTTTTCTATATTTCTTACAAAAGAGTATTAGATTTACAATTTTACTATAGGAATTAACGACCTGTTTCTGACATTATAATTCAACCATCAACAATTTGTAATTATCCATAATTACAGTGATAATGTAAAAAATATATTGCCAAATAGTTGTATTATTTTGATATATTTTGTGTTAAAATTATCTACAGTTAATGTATTTCTGACTATCAAACCTAAATGTGAAGCCGATATGGAAAAAAGAGTTAAACCATTAAAAAGTCTATCATCTATCAATGCGATTAAGGATAATATCAAAAACAACCCTCGTGACATTACTCTTTTCACAGTGGGAATAAATTCTAATATTGAATTATCTGATTTACTAAAAATAAAAATCAAGTCAGTTGAAGACATTGAGCCTGGGAACTATTTAGAAATAGTTGAAGAAAAATCTAATGCTGTTAGAAGAGTAAACTTGACTAAATCCTGCATTGATTTGATCAACACATTGCTTTTTGCTATGATTCCTTATTCTTCTGAAGACTATTTATTCCAGAATAAAAATGGGGGCCCCATAACAGTACAAAGTGTCAGCAAGTTAATAAAAAAATGGTGCTGGGAAGCAGGACTTACAGAAGTCTATTCGGGCAGCACATTAAGAAAAACATGGGGTTATTTTCAGGGGAAAACTTATAATATAAAAATTGAAACATTACAAATCTGTCTCAATCATTCCTCTTTACAGGAAACAAGAGATTACCTGTGTCTTGAAAAGGAGAGCAAAACTTGACAGAAAACAACCTTAAATGTGAAATATTTCCATGTTGCACTTTTTTTTCAAAAGAAATAAAGTCAGATTTAATCGCATCAAAATTCAGAGAAAAATACTGTAATTCATGCAAAGAGGCCTGTGCCAGATATATAGTATTGAGCGCAAAATCAATAGATCATGTCCCAGATGACTTATTCCCTAATGAATATGATAAGGCACTAAAAATATTATCAGAAAATTAGTACTGCAGCAGCTTGTCAGCACCAAACAACCAACCTCATAATTTATGGAAATTCGCGTGAAATTTCACCACAAACCAGATGGGAGAAAATAATCTTTCGGGGCCTTGTTGATGTTCTAAAGTATAGCTCTCCACGCGTTTGTCCCCCTGGCTTTAAACTACTTTTGAAGCTTCTGCCAATATCATTATATGAATATTCTTTTTTATTTTTCCCAATCATTGAAAAATACTGAACATTTAAATAAACAATCTCTTTACTGATATTTTTTATCCATACGGTCATCTTTCGTTGACCTGAATACAATTTTCTCCCCATCCCGTTATCTTCTACAGCCATAACGATCTTATCATTGCCTTCGTAGAATTGAAGTTTTTTTGTTTTTAACTTATTCAGTAAGTTAATATATTTCTT
>JQIA01000989.1_pt1 | contig 15161 bp, 11 predicted proteins | sample 811431 | NCBI WGS metagenome assembly JQIA01 (sample SAMN02998118, study PRJNA258478) | marine sediment metagenome | biome: marine; feature: seafloor; material: sediment; isolation source: oil-polluted sediment collected from 3 locations (0.5 km, 0.7 km and 0.9 km)... | place: USA: Gulf of Mexico ... | reverse complement strand
CTTGATAGCAAACCAATTGACCAAATCATTACTAAAGATATTTTAGACGTAATCAAGGATATTGAGAACAGAGGGGCTTTAGATGTAGCAAGGCGAGTATTACAGGATATAAGCAGGGTATTTTCTTATGCTGTGCGTAGAGATTTTATAAAACATAATCCAGCATCGGACTTGTCAGGTGTTGTAAAAAACTATAAGCGTAAACACCAACCATCCATGAAAAATGAGGAATTGGGTGGTTTTATATATGACTTAGAACAATACGGTAAACATGGGGTTTTTGTTACTCAATATGCTTTGCAACTCTTAGTTTATACCTTTGTCCGTTCAGGTGAAATACGTGGTGCAAAATGGAGTGAATTTGATTTTGAAAAATCACTTTGGAAAATTCCAGCACAACGTATGAAAATGAAAAGGGAGCATATGGTACCCTTATCAAAACAGGCAATTGATGTACTCGTTAAGGTTCAAGAAATTACTGGCACTCATGATTTACTATTTCCCTTAAAAAGTAATTGGCGTAAAAAGATGGCTCAAAACACCATGTGTTCTGCCATGAAAAAAATGGGTTATGATGGCAAAGGTAAAAAATCTTATGCAACACCTCACGGATTTAGAGCCAATGCCACATCAATTTTAAATGAGCAAGGCTTTAATTCTGATGCCATTGAAAGACAGTTGTCACATATTGAGGGTAACACTGTGAGAGCCGCCTATATTCATCATGCCAAGTTTATGGACGATAGAGTTAAAATGATGCAATGGTGGGCTGATTTTTTGTGTGATGAAAAAGAGAAGTTTAAAGCTTATCTCTAGTATTGAGCCAATTTTGAATATCACTCAATTTCCAACCAACGCTATTTTTACCAAGAGATACACGAGCAGGAAAGCTCTTGTATCTCTCCATTCTCCAAATTGTAGTTCTTGATAATCCAGTCATATCAACTACTTCTTTGGCTCTGATAATCCTATCGTTTGTAATTGATTGTTTGCTTGTCGTTGTCGCTGATTTAACAGAACCCATTAAATATTCTAACAACTGATAGCCAAAGTATTCTACTTTGCCAGGCAGTTGCATAAATGATATTTTGTTTTGACCTGTAAGCAGTTGTAATGATGGTTTGGAAATATTGAGAAAATCTATGGCTTCATCTTCTGAAAATCTTTGATACAAAGCCACGCCCATAGATTCAGCTATAGGTATCAGATTTTGTAATTGTTGAGGTAAATCCACGCAGTCGGCAAAGTAAAATTAGTAGAAATTTGAGTATAGCATAAATACTTTAAACTTCGTTTGCGTTTTTGTGTATATCCTTATAATAACAACTAGAATAATTTTAGATTGATAAATCAATTATTATGGAAACAAAAGTCTTACTACACAAAGATAAACACATGTTGCAAGCTAAAGCAGATATGAGAAAACAACCTGTTCAGCTTGATTTGTGGAAAATGCTCACAACAGAAAACTACTCAAACAGCGTTGAATTATACCAAACCTTGCCTGATGTTTTCAGTTGAAAACAAGACCATCTTAGAAATCTTGATTGAACATTACCACTATTAACAAGAAAAGGTATTTATAATTGAACAGCATATACTTTAGATATAACACCAGCTCATATTGATGTTACAGGAAGTGATAATAACAAAACCAAGAAAGCTTTTTACAAAAATACAATTGCTGAATTTGTAGAGTATGCCTTGCATAAACTTTCTATTGCCGAATGATTCTTTTTACCCGATAGCCTCAGAGACAAAGAATTCGCCCTTATAACGACATTTTACAAAATTCGTACCGAACTAAAGAAGATGTGAAAAACATACAGCTATGAGCAAATAAAGGACTGAATTTCCATACTTGCGTGACTACGTTACCAGTTATCATGAGATATGAGCAAAAATCATTGAATAGATAGCTTCTTTTCGCCCATTGATCTACTCATTAAAAATAACAAAAGAAACCCCTTACATTCAGAATTGTATATCAACTTTAATAAACTCATATCTAAAAAAATTCTGTCTCTTGACTGGAGGGGGTTTAACTATACAGAATTTATGAAAGTAAAAACCAGTTTTGGGCGCAGTCTATTTATGCGTTTATCTCACAGGTTTAAGCAAGTAGATACAATCAAAGGTTATCATTTTCTATTATCCACTATGATTGATGAGTGATTGTTACAGGAGGATTTAATCACAACCAATATTAAGAAGATTAACGAGTGATTAAAAGATTGTGCCTATATCATAGACAACTTTAAAGTTGAAGAAAAACGTGGTATCAATCCCAAGACCAAAAGAACGGCACTAACTGATTATAAAGTGACTGTATTTCCAACAAAGGACTTTCAAAATGAACAATGGAGGATAAATACTCATCACAAGAACATAAAGAACCACAGAATAGATGAAAAATGAAAAGCAATTATTAAGCCACTTCGTGACAAATACCCAACACAGCATGATTATGGTAGGTATGTAGAGGACTGTGATAATTTTGAAAAGGCTAAAGAGCCAATTGATAACTAGAAATAATTAGTCAGTTTTGAGTGAGCTTCAAGAACAAATTTAGTCAGTTTTAGGTGAGCTATAGAAAAAACAACCTGAAATTAGTCAGTTTTAGGTAAACTTCAACAAATTTAAATCATTAAAATTAGTCAGTTTCAAGTGAGCTTTAAGCTAATGTTAAAAACTTAGTCAGCTTTAAGTGAATTTCGACAAAAACTATTAGCCATTTGTTAAAACTTTAGTCAGCTTTGAGTGAGCTTTAAATTTAAATATCTCCATTTAGTCAGTTTCAAGTGAGCTTCAAGTACAAATTTAGTCAGCTTTAGGTAAATTTTAAAATTTAGTTTACAGGTTGTTTAGGGAAGCATCAACTAACCAAACTCTGCTATCTTTATTTTTAATTATATTAATTATATATTAACTATATAGGAAAAGGGCAGGAAAAGGTAAAAGTTGAAGTTGGATTTAGTTTATTGCCAATTTTCAAATTCCTTGAGTTGATTTAAGCATGACTAAAAAATAATTTGGCGGGGGAAAAATAAAAAAAATTATATAGATTAGTCAGTTTTGGGTGAGCTTTAAGTTTTTGTTAGATTGGTTTACTGACTGTTAAGCTAATATTACTTTTATTGCTATTTGTACTTATTAATGGTTTCGATTAAAAATTCATTATAATCATTAAAACCTTTGTAGGTGTTAGATTTATCTACATATTCAAAATCTATATTTTCAGATAAATATTCAAATGCTAGTTTTCCCATATTATCATTATCTAGAAAAAAATAAGCCTTCTTAAAATCAAAGGATTTTAAAGTTTTCAGACAATCTCTTTTTAGAATCACAGAGTTTAGTATAATGGCTGAACTTTGATAATTTGTTATGTTGTGGTGTGTTAAAAATGCCAAAAAATCCAACATACCTTCAAAAATCGCAATATCTTTGCCATCTTCTAAATTAATACTGGTAATGGCTTTTGAGCCAATACAGCCTTTCATATATTTATTTTTGAATTCATAATTACCTTTATCATTCTGCATGGCAAGGGCATAAATAAGAGTGTCTTTATCCTTGATTGAAAAATAAATCTGTTTTAAATATTGCTTGGCAATATCAAGATTAATATAGCGTTCTTTAAGCAGAGCAAATAAGGGGTTTTCTGATATTTCACAAACCTTATCTAAGATAAGAGTATTTTTAGTTTTTTGTTGTTTCTCAACTGGCTGATGATATTTAACTGGTGTAAAAGCTCCGAAATCAGATGACAAACGTTTTAGGGCTTGTGAAACAGTATCACTATACATGAAACACACTAAATCAACAATTGAGCCACCTTTTTCATATCCAAAATCATACCATGTATTTAGTATTCTATTAACCTTAAAAGATGGTGAATTATCTACATCACGAAGTGGGCTTTTATACCATAAATCAGTGCCTTTTTCTTGTGTAGGTTTATGATTGAGTTTATCTAAGAAAACCTCAATTGGTATTTTCTTTGCTTGTGTAGAGTTCATGGAACAATAGTTAAGTGGGTTTAAGGAAGTATAAACTATTTTTTATTTTTCCCCAGCAAGTTTTTTTAATAACTGGTCATAGACATTTTATTTACTTGATGTAAAGTGTAATGACGGGGTAAGTTGTATGCTTATTTTATTTATTTATTTTATATAAACAAATAATTTTACAATAATCATTTATAGCTTTTACTTTTTGATAAATAGTAGGGTTATATTGACTAATATTATTGATATAAGTGTATAATTTTACTAAACGTAAATGATCATGATTTTATGATTATGAGATTAATAAGTACATGGCTCAAAATAAAAATAAATTATTTAGAAAAGAAGCGATTGAATTTAAAACAAAAGGAATAATAGGAGATATTCTCTTAATACACCCTACTTCATATTGGAAGTTGACGGTTGTTTTCTTATTTATTGTAATAACTACTATCTCTTATCTATATTTTGCAAAATATACACGTCGAGTAACTGTGACAGGATACTTGGCCTCAAATTCAGGAGTAGCTAAAGTTTTTGCTGCTCAAAGAGGCATTATTAGCAAAAGATATATTTTTGATGGACAAAATATAGAAAAAGGTCAAGACCTTTACGAAGTAAGAACTGAAAGAAATATACATAATAATAGTACAGTAAATAGCCTTTTAATAGAGCAGTTTAAGGTAAGAAAAAAAGAATTAACTAATAGGATAAATGATGAAAAAACAATTTTCAACAACGAAAATGAATATTTGCTTTTTGCAAAAGAAGGCATTTCAAATGAGTTGTTAAAAATTAACCAGCAAGAACAGACTCAAAAAGAACGATTTGAGCTAGCAGAAGACCAATTGAATAAATATATTTCATTTAGAGAACAAAATCTTGTTACTGAAGATGAGTTAAACCTATATAAGAATCGATTCCTTGATTCAAAATACGAATTGAGTGCTTTAGAGCTTCAAAAAATCAAAAAAGAAACGGAACTCTCAAATGTATTAAAATTATTGAAACAACTACCATTAAATAATAAAAATACAATTCAAGATATATCTGATGAATTAAAGCAACTAGAAGAGCGAACAATCCTACTTAAAGGTGATCAACTTTATGTTATTAAATCTCCTATAAACGGAGTTATTACCTCTTTACAAGGTAAGATAGGAGAGACGGTGTCAGATAATGCTTTTTTACTTTCTGTAATTCCAGAAGACATTACGTTACATGCAGAATTGTTTGTGCCATCTCGGGCAATTGGTTTTATTAAGAAAGGTGATAAAGTTTTATTAAGATATGACGCATTCCCTCATCAAAGATTTGGCTTATATAAAGGTACAATTGATATGGTTGCAAAATCAGTAATTAATCCTGATGAATCAAATAGTATTTTGACTGTTAATGAGCCGATATATATAGTAAAAGTCACAATTAATTCACAATCTATAACGGCTTATGGAGAAACGCTTTCATTACAACCAGGTATGTCAATTTCTGCTGATATTTTATTAGATGAAAGAAGTTTAGGTGAATGGTTATTAGCTCCAATATATAACCTAAGAGGGAGAATATAATACATGGATAACGTTATTAATTTACTCAATTATAAGTGGGGAAAAAGGTTACCCATAATGCTTCAATCAGAGCGTGCTGAATGCGGTTTAGTATGTGTTGCAATGATTGCAAATTATCATGGAAAGAAAATTGGTCTAAGTTCATTACGTAGAAATTTGTCTGTCTCTTTAAAAGGTACTACATTTAATGATTTAATCAAAGTAGCAGATGAATTAAATTTGACATCTCGCCCAGTTAAGCTGGATTTAGATTCCTTAAAACATTTGAAGGTTCCTTGTATTTTACATTGGAGCCTTGATCATTTCGTAGTACTAAAGAGTGTTAAAAATAATGTTTTTATTATTCATGACCCTGCTGTTGGTATTAGGGAAATGAAAGTTGATGAAGTTTCAAAGTATTTTACAGGTGTTGCCTTAGAACTTACCCCAACTTCAAATTTTAAGAAAAACGAAATAAATGAACCAGTAAAGCTCAATGATTTTTGGTCGAGTATGACAGGTTTAAAAAGAAAGCTATTACAAATTTTTATTTTGTCTCTATTATTACAAATATTTGCTATTGCAAGCCCATTATATATGCAAATTGTAATAGATGATGTTGTAATTAGTGAAGATGTTGACCTTTTATTTGTTATTGCATTAGGTTTTTTAGGTGTTTTATTATTTGATATTACTATTACATTATTACGTAGTTCTATGATTTTATACCTTGGTACACAATTAAATATTCAAATGGCTTCTAATTTATTTCGCCACCTTTTTAAACTTCCTATGGAGTATTTTGAAAAAAGACATGTTGGAGATGTAATCTCACGTTTTGGATCTTTAGAAAATATTAAACAGTTATTAACAACTGGAGTAATTGAAACCATAGTAGATGGGATAATGGCGATAGGACTTTTAATAATGATGTTCATATACAGTCCTATATTAGGATTAATAGTATTAATTACCTTAGCATTATATTTATTAATTAGAATTCTTCTTTATCGCCCATATCGTTTATTAACTGAGGAATACATAGTCGCAAGTGCTAAACAAAATTCAAATTTCATTGAAACAGTAAGAGGTGTTCAAAGCATAAAACTTTTTGGAAAAGAGGTGCATATGAATACATTGTGGCTTAATAATTATGCAAATTCCATTAATGCTGATATTAAAATTTCCAAACTAAACATTAACTATCGTTTCATCAATGGTCTGATGTTTGGAATAGAAAATATTTTAGTAATTTATATTGCTGCATTAAGTGTTATTGATGGCCGTATAACGATTGGAATGTTATTTGCATTTATTTCATATAAGATTCAATTTATTAGAAAAGCTTCTGCATTAGTTGAAAGGTTTATTGAATTTAAAATGATTTCCCTTCATTTGGAACGATTAGCAGACATTATTCATACTGAAACAGAACCAACTGTGAAGAAAAGTAGTTTTAAAAATAAAATTAATGGCTCGTTAACTTTAGAAAATATATGTTTTCGTTTCTCCGATAATGAACCAAATATTTTAACAAACTATAATATTGAAATTCCTCAAGGTGAAACTGTTGTTATCTATGGATCGTCAGGTAGCGGGAAGACAACTTTAATGAAAATAATGTTAGGGTTGATTAAACCAAATAAAGGAAAAATATTGATTGATGGTTATGATATACATCAAATAGGTTTAAGCTGTTACCGTGAAATGGTTGCTACTGTTATGCAAGATGATTTGCTGTTTTCTGGGAGTATAGCTGATAATATATGCTTATTCGAGATAGGTGCAAATCAAAATAAAATTGAAGAATGTGCAAAAATGGCTGCAATTCACAAAGATATTACAGTAATGCCAATGTCATATTTAACTTTGGTTGGGGACATGGGAAGCTGTCTTTCAGGTGGGCAAAAACAGCGTATTTTATTAGCTAGGGCGTTATATAAAAATCCAAAAATTCTTTTCTTGGATGAAGCAACAGCTCATTTAGATCCAGATTTAGAACGTTCAATAAATGAAACAATAAAAAACTTAAATATTACTAGAATTATTATTGCACATAGACAAGAAACACTTTCATTAGCTAGTAGAACTATAGAACTTAAATTAGAGCTAGAATAATATAAAGGATATAAAAAATTGATGTACTATTCTTATTTTATAAACTATCAAGTTCTTTACTAATAGAAATAAGGTTTTTTTCAACTTTTTCATCAAAATAACCTAATATTGTTAATGGTAAATCTATGAATTTTTTATCAAGGGTAGTCGAGTCATGAATAATACTTTCGGTTGGAGCAATATATGCCTCACCTGGTTTAATACGTACTTTCATTACAGGGTAGTTTGAAAAGTTTGATAAGAAGTCAACTACAAATTTATTAGGGTTGTCATTAAAAGAAAAATCAAATTCCCTTTTGATTTGGCTTATATCAATATTTATAAATAAAAAATATCGATCTTCTGAACCCACGTTTATACATAACCTATTTCTATTTTTACTAGTACCATTAATTCTATCTGAGATACTTCCTCCATCCCAGCTATCTATATGCAGGCCAACATATTTCCCATGAACTCCTTTACTAGTAACGGCAAGTCCTGTTGGGATTGTACAATTTTCAATCAAATGATAATCTTCATTTAGGCCAGCTTTTTGACACAGATATAATAATTTAAGCTTACCTCTTTGAGTATCAGGGTGAGAAAAAAGATTTTGAATAATTTTTTCTTCATTATATTTTTCAGCACCTTTTTTTAAAAAACTATAATATTTAATAATTTGTTGCGGAATAGTAAATATTGTTATTCTTTCATCTTTTGTAACACTCTCATCACACCTATCTGACAGTAATTTAACCTCATCATCTGTTAAACTTCTCCAATCATTGTTAGGTAAGTAAGCATCAGTTGAGAAACTAGGATCTTTAAAATAATGACTCCCAGAATTAATTTTCACCCTATTTACAATATTCTTCACATCTTGATTAATACTGAGTTTCATTCCTGAAATAAGCATACTGTTTACACTATTATTAATACTCATAAATTATTCTATAATGTTGTGATATGTAGTTTTTGAAATTTGCTTGATTTTGTAATCTCACTAAAATAACAACTTTGTTTATATTCCAAAAAATTATCGTTATCATAAATCAAGTTTTCTGTTAATTTTTCAAATCCCAATCCTGTCTTAAGTAAATATGCAGCAACATGTGAATATAAGTCTTTTAAGCCATCACAGACTATTGATTTATTATTAAAACCTTTTTCAACACTGAATCTATTAATTAACCGACCATTTGTTGCACCACCCCTACAAACATTTTTCCAACAGCATTCTATACAGTCATCAGGAATTGTATTTTCAGCTTTTTCTATCGCTTTTATTTCTTCAGAGTTTATGTATTCAGTAAAAGTAGTAGTTACTATATTATATTTATCAAATAAATTTAAATGAGAGGTTCTTAACGAATCATCCGGTCCGATATCACCATTACTGGCAACTGTAAATATGTAGTGCTTGTTTTTACGAATTTCAAAAGCATTTTGGGTTTCTACTCTACCATTTTTTAAAGCATTCATAGTTCCTGAAAAAATCCTCACATTTAGAATTGGATCGTTATCTTTTATCCATTCATCAAATGCCTCACAAAGATAAGACCCATAATTTTCTTCAAAACTTCTATCAAATGAATCATGATAATCAATTGGAAGTAAAAAATCAGCAGTAGTTATTCCAAGTTCATGGATAAAGTGCCTATAATTATCAATAATACTATTTCTAGGATTTATGACAGCTAAAATCCCAATCCCACCGATTAACCCTTCATCTCTAGCTTTTTTCAGAAGATTCAAACCATTTATAACTCTTGAGTGTGTTCCATTGCCATTATGGTCAATTCTATCAATATCATTAATTTCTTTAGCACCGTCTAAACTTACTCCAACATTAAACCGAAATTCTCTTAAAATTTCTATCCATTCACGATTTACCAACATACCATTGGTTTGAATATTAAAATGAATCTCTTTACATACTTTTGATAAGTTATCTCTTAATATGTTACAGACTTCAATAAACCTAGCTTTTTTAATTAGTAATGGTTCTCCACCATGAAAGTCAAAGTAAATCCTTTCAATTCCTTCTTTTTTTACAGCATCACTTAAGAAAGCACTTAAATCTTCAGCCTTTTCTTTAGTAAAATATATTGGGTGATCTTTATAACTTTCATCACCTTTATTAAAAACATAACAATAAGTGCAATCAATATTGCATCGCTCTGTTAATTTTAAAACTACTTCAATTGTTGATTTATATTCCATTTTATTATTTATATTTAGTCTGTTTTAGTTCGCTTCTAAAAGGTTTAAATTACATTTAGTCTGATTTTTAATGTCACTTCTAATATTCAGCACTGGGATTGTTTGTTTTTTAGATGGGCGGTAAGTAATGTCTTTAACCTCATCTCCATCTTTTACCTTTAATTTCACAAGGTAATTTACGTCTCCATTTGAAAAATCTACGCCCATTGGCCTCTGATCTACTCTTAATCCATTTTTATAGGCTTCACTGTTTTCATCTACTTCGGTGAAATCAAATGACGTTGGAGTCGAATTAAATTTGAAACCTAAATCATAAACTTCAATTTCAGTTTTTTGCAAATCAACACAACCACTATAAATATTTTCATCTATTAGTATATTTTCACCAACAAGCATTTTTTCAACGTCTCTATCAGCATTTTTAATACCAAACTTTCGCATTTGTTTTGTAATAATATCTGTGTCTAACTTTAATTTTGGATTAGATTTGAACTTTGATAACAAACGATTCATTGCATCGTCCAGAGATTTTTTTCCTCGGTATTTTTTCCTGATTTCCTGATCCCACTTCAAGGCCATTAAAAAACCACGCCAATATAGCGTTTTTGACGCCAAAGGATCATTAAAAAATTGCTCAGCAATAAATTCATTATTTGCATTTTTATATGGCGAGGTTGTTAATCCAGATAAAACTTCATTAATATTTTTAATAAATCCTTCATAATTGAGATAGCCTAATCTATATCTTAATATCGAGGCATAGTAGTCAGTAAACCCCTCAACAAACCAAGATAAACCTTGACCTTCTTTTTCCAACTGTCCCATAGAGTGAGGAAGCCAATGGTGAAATAACTCATGAGAGAAAAAGTAATCCAATTTAACTTTTGTCATACTCTCGCTTGCATAGACAGCGAAACTATTGTCTAAAGCCACACCATCAATAGTAGAACTCCCATTTGGAGAATTTAATGGTATCAAAGTTGCTAAAAAGTTTCTTTTTGATTTATCCTTCCAAAAGTCCCTTTGAGCATCAATTATTTCTGTGATATTATTGATAATGGTATCATCTTCAAAATTCCAATTGCCTCGAACTAAAACAGTAATTAAGCCGTTAGAGGTTTCTTTAACTAGTTTTCTATAATTACCAATAGCTAAAATTGAAGCCATAAATTTTGATTTAGACCCATTGAAAACTAATTTAGTATCATTAGTCTTAAAGTTTGACCCAGTTGACCATGAATTTGGGAAACCAACCAGTTTTAATTCTGCTCTAAATTCGTTTTTTAAATTCATAGGGACAATCCATGTTGTATGTCCAATCCAATGAATATAGTCTTGTTTTACAATTGGGTAGTATCGGCTTTCTCCTAGAGATGACGGTTCATCATCACTCAAAGAAATTATCTCATATTTGATTACTATTTTTTCATTGGGAGCGTGTATTAACTTTAGCTCACTATTAGTATTTGTTGGGAGTAGTTTAATTTCTTCATTTAAAACCTCTAGGTTTTTAAACCTTTCAGAAGTATTCACGGCGTTTGCCCATTTTGAAGGAATTACTATTGAACTTTCTCCAGTTGAATTACCTATAAAAGACATTTCTACTGTGTATCTTGTTTTATTTGAATCAGTTATAATATGGTTTATTAAATAGCTAACTTCAGATATCTTATTTTTTGAATATACGTTGAGATAGTTGAATAGTAAAACAAGTACGATGGCAAATTTAACGCGTTTTCTAAGTTTTTTCATAGGTATTTTGTGGGACATAAAAAAACAACAAACAGTCTTTATTTGTTGTTTTCATTGTTAATTGAATGAACAAATATTTAGTTTAATTTTGAATATTATTGCACAACAGTTTGTGTGAAAATAGTTTGTGTGAAACCCGAACCCGCTCCACCTGAGCTGTTTTGTGAAAAGGCTTGCCCGAAGCCCATAGGAGGATCTCCAGCACCAGAAACCTGATCTATTTCTATGTCTGTTAGGGGTGAAATTTTTTTCTCATATTTTTCAGGTGAAGTAACACCTTTTTTTACTAACTGATTTTTTAAATCTTTTAACATGTTTTTCATCGTTTGATCCTATTTAGTGATAACTACTAAGACTTTAGTGAAATTGGTAAATTTAGTCAAGCTTTAAATGAAAATCATTATCAAATACAATTATTCAATTAAATATTCGATTTCTTAATCTTTATTTTAAAGGTTACTTAGATCAATACTTTTGCTACACAAACATAACAAACCTATTTATTTTTCGCATAATGTATAGCAGAAAATATATGAACAAAATTTCAAGTCTAAAAAACCTTTGAGTAAATCTCAAAGGTTTTCAAACATATCAAACTGCACCATCTCATCCACTTCAACTACTTTAGTCATTTTAGATGAGGGCAATTCTGATTTTTCTACTTCTGTTTTTATTTTTGTTTCACTAGATTTATTTTTTTCTTTTTCCTCAGCACGCTCTTTTTCACGCCTTTTCAACTTATAATCCCAGTTAAAAAGATAATAAGCAGGTGTAAAAAACTGCTCTCTCAGCTCTAAAGTTAAAGTATTGCCAACAATTATCTGAGCAGGGACATTCCATAGACTTAACTGAACATAACACATCAAAGCAACGGTACGATCAATATCAATACATTGCACCCATAAGTGATGCATAGGGTTAAGTTTTTGACCTATCATTTCTTTTACAAAGGCCAAAACCATACCACCTGCTCCACAAGTAGGTTCGCTCAAAGTGACAAAGCCACATGGTGGTAACTCTATTTCACTACCATAAATCAATTTTCCCATTAATTGAGAAATTGAATCAGGCGTAAAGAACTGACCAGCATTTTTATTACTGATTTCCAACTCCATATAAAGTTGTCCCAATATATCTATTGGTTCAAATTCTAACAATTTGATTAACTCAGCAAGTAACTGACAAAATGCTGATACCTCATCTTTAGAATACCTTCCAACAATGTCCATATACTCTTTTTCTAATGCCTCATTTTTATTGATGGCATTAGAAAAAGAAATGGCTGACATGGTAACAAAATCCTCAAAAACCTTATAGCGGTGTTTATGCCTAGCAATACCATTAAAAGCATTGATAAACGATTTTTTATTATGGGTCATATTAACTCCCCCAAGTAAGTTTAAAACTACTTGTGAAAGATAAAATCAAACACAAGCACACAACTTACCGACCATTAAAAATGGTCGATAAGCAAATGCACTTGTGATTTATTGGAAAAAGTTAATTCTAATTGCTGCAATTATAACAATATATAATTAAAAATTAAGGGCTACAACTTGGATACAATCTCAGTCGTTTTTCTTTAATGCCATCTAATGATTTAATCATGCTTGAGTTTATAGTCTCAAGCTCACTTAAATAACTTTTCTTTGATGATATTGATTGAAATAATTTATTTTTCTTTGAATTATTATTTTCACATTCCTGATATAATTCTCCAGGTTCATTATCAATTAACCTAATAGATTCACGCCAGTTTCTGTAGGGCTTATAAAATTTTCTTGTGTAACTTCTTTTGCATGATTTATATTGTTCAACTTTTGTTAGCACGGCAGTAGCTTTTAAGCCAACGCCAATTATATTCCAAAATAAACTATCACTCTCTAAACCACTATCCCCAGCATCATCAACTAATCCTACAACAGTATCAAAAATAGCCTCTTCTATTGTATATTTCTGTTTTAAGTAATCTGCAAAAGCAAGACTGCATAAAGCAGAGACTTGTGACGCTGAATAACCATGCTCTTGTGCTAATTCAGAACAACCAACAGCACCACCTACTTTTAAGATACAAAGCTGTTCAGCTTCATTACTACAATCATACTCTGATTCACACTTAGCTGAGTCTGGTTTTAACGGGTAACTTTTTCTTAAAGGCATTGAACAACTTTGGTTGAAATATGCTTTATTCTTTTTGAGTATAGATTGTCTAAGAAAATATTTATCTGATAATCCTTTTACTTCATTTTTAACAATAGCAATCTCATTTATATTATCTACTAGATACTTTGAATTTTCGAGATACTTATTTGCAAGTTTAGGTAAAAAACCAGTTATATATTCATCTTCAAATTTAATTACTTTACCCTTATCATTTTCCACATATAGGCACTCAGACTTAGAAAACTTATGATTGTTAGGTAAAGTAAATTTTAAGGAATATCCACTACTTTTTGCCGAGCTAACTTCTCTTCCATAGTTATTGTAAAGCGTGTAATACTTATACTTAGATTTATTAAAAGATATTTTAATCTCATCATAAGTTTCATAAACTGAATCTATTTTAGGCCGAAAAGCCTTACAGGGAATTGAAAAAAATAATATAGAAACAAAGAAAAACAAACGCATAAAGCCTCCTACTAATGGGATTGATAGCATAGTTTATCAAATACATATAAAAAAAACAGATTTTTTATATATAATTTACTTCTTGTATAATTGTTTTTGCAAGTTGATTAGCATATTTAAAAATAATGTCTGTAATTTCTTGACGGTCTTTTTTTGAAAGATCTCAATCTAAAGACTTACTTTTAATTTCTTTTTGAAGATTATGAATCAGATTAGTCACCTCAGCTAAAATTGAATCGGGAAGATTTTTTAATGAATCTCATTGAAAATCAAAAAAATCTTTCATTTGCTCATCAATTAATAGTGATATTTCATTAGGTGTTTTAGATTGAATCTCATTATTAAAATCATCAAAAAAAGAATTTATTGTATCCTTAAGTTCTTCTTTCTTTATGGCAAATAACCTTGAACCGATCTCATTATCAGTTAAATCCTCCTTTACTTCTTTTGATTCTGTTTTTTTAACTAAATCAAAGTTTTCTCATGGTTTCTCAGACATATTGAGTTAAATTAAATAATTAAAGTAACTTAAGATTATCATAAAATCACGTTTTAAGCAAAAATGAGTCTAAGTATATTTTTAGGTTATATTAAAGGTGTTACTTTCTCAATATGTTCATCGCTGATTTCTCAATCAGCTCAGTATAAAAAAAGTCACTCTCTTAAAATTCCATGTAAATTAATACGAGATTTTACTGTTGTACTACTTCGGAACTGGCACTCATCAGAATAAACAACAACTTTATATCAATATTTATATTCCATTTAGAAAAAATTAAACCCTCAAAACGAGAGGCAGGTAAACTAGACTATCCTTGCGCAGAAAAATCCTACCTGCCCCTCATGTTAAGGGTATACAGGATAGTAAAGTTAAATTTTTCTACGCATCTTTGTTATACTC
>JQIA01000988.1_pt1 | contig 15173 bp, 15 predicted proteins | sample 811431 | NCBI WGS metagenome assembly JQIA01 (sample SAMN02998118, study PRJNA258478) | marine sediment metagenome | biome: marine; feature: seafloor; material: sediment; isolation source: oil-polluted sediment collected from 3 locations (0.5 km, 0.7 km and 0.9 km)... | place: USA: Gulf of Mexico ... | reverse complement strand
AATACTAAATAGGTTTACAAAAATGGATAGATACTGCTGGAATAGAAATCCCATATCCACATCAAGTAGAAATACACCAAGAAGCTTAAAACTTAGGTTTTGGCTTTAATGCAATAAAATCTTTTAAATAATAAGGTTCAAAATAAGCGACATCTTCGATGTCGTTTTTTTTGTACTTAATATAAGCTAGTTTGCTCATTTCGTTAGCCGAAGGCAACTTACCTTCCATGAATACTGCATTTGGATGGTTGATTAATGCTTTTGTTTTCAATACACCGTTACCAATAAAATAAACTTTACCCTGCTCTAAATAAGTGCCAAATGAAGATTCGTCTAATACTTGTGCTTGGGTTTCTCTAATCTGATTATAATCAGAATCATAAACTGCAGAATAAACCTCCATACGTCTTGCATCTAGCATTGCAACAATAATTCCATTTTCAATGTTTACCTGATGAGCTAAAGCATCTAAAGTTGCAATTGAGATTAAAGGCTTATCAATTGCATAACAAAAACCCTTTGCTGCTGAAACGCCAATGCGTAATCCTGTATAAGAGCCAGGGCCTTTACTAATGGCTACAGCATCCAAATCGGTAATTGGAACATTTGCTTCCTTTAAAACATCATCTATATAGATATGTAAACGTTCTGCATGAGAATAATTATCGTTGTAATCTTCTTTTAAAACCAAAGTCTCCCCTTCTTTCGAAAGAGAGACTGAACAATTTGTTGTTGCGGTTTCTATATTAAGTATGTAAGCCAAACTTAAAAGGTTATAGTTTTTCCTAAATAGAAGTCTAATACTTTTGTTTTAAACACAAAATCATATTTTGCATTTATTAAAGATGATTCTGCATTAATTAATCTAATTCTTGCTTGTTCCAATTCAAAAGAATTCATTGACCCAAGATTATAACGTTCTTGCGAATTGCCAAAAGCAAGCTCCTGAGCTGCCAATGACTTTTGAGACGCAATATATGTTTTTAAAGCAGCATCCGCATCTGTAAAAGCACGTTGTATGTTAGATTCTAAAGTTAATTTTGCTTGATCCAAATCGAGTTTAGCATTTTCTTCACGAATCTTAGATTTTGCAACTGCTGTTTTATTTTGAAATCTTGAAAATATAGGAATACTAACACTAAGGTTAAAACTATGTCCTTTATTATCATTTAATTGATTAAAGAAACTCTCTTCATCCATACTTAAGTTTGTAAAAAACGCATTAGAACCAAATCCATAGCTTGCACTAACACTAGGTAAAAATCCACTTTTGGCAATCTCTGTACTTAACTCTGAATTTTCAATGTCTTTTTTAGCTACTTTAATTTCATTTCTATTCTCTAGAGCATAGTTTAATACTGGTGCGATATCATTATACATCAAAGCTGCCGAAGGGTTATCTACTTCAATAATTTGCACATTAAAACCTTCAAATGGTACCTGAAGCAACTGAGATAAAGACAATAGCGACAAGTTATAGTTATTCTGAGCAACAGTAACACTCTGTGCATCATTACTTAAGGTTGCTTCCGCATCAAAAATATTAGCTCTAGGTTGAACACCCGCATCTACTAGGCTTTTTACCTGCTCCAACTGCTTACTTGAAAAATCGTATTGTGCTTGCGCAGTTTCCAATCGCTCTTTATTAAATAAAATATTTAAATAAGAATTAGCGACATTTAAAGATAAATCGTCCTTAATTCTATTAAGTTCTAATTCATTTGTTTCAAGATTAAGTTGAGATTGCTTGTATAAATAGGTGTTTCTATAGCCATTAAATACTGTTTGAGACACATTTACTCCAACATTTGTAGACGTACTTGTTCTATTTGCAAATATCCCTTCTGCAATTAAAGTTGTACCTAAACTTAATCCTTGAGAAAGACTACTACTAACAGATGGCAAAAAATTACCTTTAGCACCTTTAATATCCTGTTCGTTTATTAACAAAGTATTCTCTCCTTTTTTAACTGAGATGTTATTCTCGAGAGCATGCTTAACACATTCCTGCAATGTCCATAACTTATTTTGCCCTATTGATGTAAAACCAATTAAAAGGACAACCACTAATAATTTATATTTCATCTTAATATTGTTAGAATTATTAGTTGTTATCGTCTTCATCTTCATCATCTTTTGATGCTTTATTCCACACTTTTATCTTATCACCTTCTTTTATACCTTCCGTAATTTCAATATTGATACCATCTGATATTCCTAGCTCCACATCTTTCTTTTTGAACTTACCATCTTCTGTTTGTATTTCTACAAAAGGTTTTTCTGTTATTCTATTAAATTGCAATAATGCTTCTTTAATACAAAAGGTACTGTCCTTACTTTCAATTTCAATCTCAGCATTTGCACTATACCCTGCTCTAATTTTAGTAGAAGGATCAATCTTTACATCAGCCTTTATAGTAAACTGAACTGCTCCATTTTCTTCTTTCCCTTTTGGAGCTATAAAAGTTAATATTGCAAGAAATTCTTTTTCGTTAATAGCACCAAGTATTACTTTTATTTCTTTGCCTTCTTCCAATTTCCCTACCTCTGCTTCATCTACTTTTCCTTCAAAAATCATGATACTCATATCTGCTATCGTCGCAATTGTTGTTCCCGCATTGAAAGTATTACTCTCAATAACTTGATCTCCTTCACGTACAGGAATTTCTAATACTGTACCAGAAATTTGAGCAACAATATTTGTGTTTGCAGAACTACCACCCGATAGTGACCCTCTTTTTATAATTTGATAATCATTTTGGGCTTGTGTTAAATTTTGAATGGCTTGATTTAAAGACAACTCACTATTTTCAAAATCTTGCTTAGAGATTACCCCTTTTTCGAATAACGCTTTATTTCTATTAAATAACGTTTGTGCGTTATCTTTAGATAGTTTGTTAGATTTAATTCTACTGCTAGCACTAACTAAAGCTTGCTCGTTTGGAACTACTCTGATTTTGGCTAATAAATCTCCTTTTTTAACAATATCTCCTTCTTCAACAAATATTTTATCTACGATACCAGAAATTTGTGGTTTTACCTCTATTTCTTCTTCTGGAATTAATTTACCAGTAGCCACTGCCTTCGTATCAATTGAAGCGTAAAAAGGTTCTTCTGTTTGGTAATCTACTACATCTTTTGAATTTGAGTCTTTAAAATATTTTAATACCATAAATAATAGTACTAAAACAACTATTCCTAAAATAATTTTTATTGCTTTCTTCATTTTATAATTGATTGATTTTTTATTCTTCTCTTAATGCTTCTATTGGTTTTACACTTGTAGCTTTATATGCAGGGATTAATCCTATTAAAGTCCCTAAAATAATTAATATTATTAAAGCTATAAATACAACTCCAATGGATACTGAGGCGTTAACAAAAACGGCATCCTCTCCTTGTCCTAAAAATTTATCCATCGCAATGAGTATCCATCCTCCAGAAATAATTCCGAAAAACCCCGCTATTAGTGTTAAAAATACAGCTTCAACAACAATTTGTCTTTTAATCTCGAAAGGTGTTGCACCTAAAGCTCTACGCACTCCAATCTCCTTGGTGCGCTCTTTTACGGTAATTAATAATATATTACCAATAGCAAATACCCCTGCAATTAATGTGGCTATGCCAACAAACCAAGTTAAAAATTGCATGCCTTTTAAAAATCCTGTCATTCTTCCAAATGCCTTTCCTAAATTAAAGCTTCCAAAGGCACGTTTATCCTGTGGATGGATTCGGTGTATATTTTTTAACAGTAGTTTTGTGTCTAATTCAATTTGCTTGATATTGTATTCTGGTTTTCCTGTAATTACCATCCAACCAATTTTTTCTCCCTGATTGTATATTTGCTGAAAGGTCGTGAACGGAATATGAATATCGCTGGAAGGACCCATATTTATATTGCCAGAATCAAACATCCCGACAACCGTAAAATTAATATCGTTTATTCGTATATATTTTCCAATCGGCTCTACGTCTTTCTCAAACAGTTGTTTATAAATATCTTCTGATATTACAACCGTTTTTTTATTGGCATCAATATCATTTTGATTTATAAAACGTCCTTTTATTAATTTCTTCTTCTGAACTTTATCTAACATTGGATAATCACCAGCAATACTGAAATTTCCAGAAAGCAGGTTTCTAACTACTAAACTCTGATTCTGATTCCTAGGTACAACAAACTCAATACCTTCTATATTTTCTTCAATTTTTTCAACATCAGTTAAGGTAAGTCTTACCTGTCTTCCTTCTTGAAACCCTTTAAAGGGCTTACTTGTGCTTTGGCTCCAAATAAATACACTATTGGTGGCAAAATTTCCAAAAATGCGATTGAAGGAATTTTCTATACCTCTAGCAGACCCCAACAATGCGATAAGCAATAAAATACCCCACCAAACTCCTACCATAGTAAGAATAGAGCGTATTTTGTTCTTGCTAATACTATCGTACAGCTCTTGCCATGTATCTCTTTCGAATAAAAATCTAAACATAATTAATCGTCTCTAAGTGCTACAATTGGTTTAATACGGGATGCTTTTTTTGCGGGTAAATACCCTGCAATAGTACCTGCAGCAATTAAGGTTAATGTGGCTCCAATAACTAGCGCATTACTCACTCCAGGGTCTTTAATAAAAAAGCCTTCTAAAGTAGGCGTAGCAAATTTAATAACATATACTCCAATGAGTAAGCCAACATATCCTGCTATAGCTGTAATAATAATAGATTCTATCATAATAATAGATACTATTTGACGTGGCTTTGCTCCTAAAGCTTTTCTAATCCCAATTTCTTTAGTCCGTTCTTTTACAATAAAAATCATGATATTACTAATCCCAACAATTCCAGCAATTAAAGTTCCAAAACCTATCACCATTACCATTAAGCCTAATCCAAACGAAATTGCATTTACTGCTTTTGCTCCCTCAGCATTATTCTGCACTCTAATTCCTCTTTGATCGGTAGGTGCTATTAAAAAACGATTCTTAAGCTTTTTCTCCATTTTAACTCCAAAAGCCAACGCTGCATCATAATCCATTTCAGGGTTGTAGGTAAGATACATCATATCTACATAATCGTTATTTCCATAAACCAATTGTGCTGTTGTAATTGGAATATACAGCATACGCTCTTCATCATCTCCTCCTTCATCGGTATATACTCCTACAACTTTATATTGAATACCACTTAAATTAAGATATTTACCAACCGCTGTTGTTTTGGTAAACAAATCTTCTTCTATCATGCGGCCTATAATTACCACCTTGGTTTTATCGTCAATGTCACGTTGATTGATATAGCGCCCTTCTTTTATTTTATTCTGTTCTATAAAAAGATTGTCTGGATGGATGGCTCTAATCGTATAATTGCTTTCTTCATTTCGGAAAGATGCTGTTACATTTTTCATAACTCTAGAAGTCATAAACTCCACTTTGTCTCCAAACTCGTCTAAAATATAATTGTGGTCCTCGTTTTTAAGTTGAATTCTTCTTCCTGCCTGTAAGCCCTTATATGCTTTAGTTGTTTCTCCTGGATAAATTACAATATTATTTATAGCATCGTCTTTAAAACCTTCTTCGAAGGTGTTAATTAAACCATTAGTAATACCAAAAAGAATGGTAAATAATAAAATGGCAAAGGCTACAGTAAAGCCAGACAACAAACTTCTGGTTCTGTTTTTATTTATACTCTGAAATATTTCGCGCCAAAGATCTATATCAAACATATTGAGAGGCTCTTACTTGGTTAACTTTTTTATCTTCCATGATGACACCATCACGTAAACGAACAATACGTTTACACATTTCGGCAATATCTTCCTCGTGAGTTACTATTAAAATGGTCTTTCCTTCATCATTTAATTGCTGAATAAATTCCATGATTTCATACGATGTTGTCGTATCTAACGCTCCCGTTGGCTCATCTGCTAATAATAACTTTGGATTAGCAGCTAAAGCTCTAGCTATAGCAACACGTTGTTTTTGACCACCCGATAATTCTTTTGGTAAATGGTGTGCCCAATCTAACAATCCTACTTTTTCCAAATGAAATCGACCCTTCTTTTGGCGTTCTTTACGTTTAAGCCCTTGATAATATAATGGTAATGCGACATTTTCTAACGCATTTTTATAATTGATAAGGTTAAAAGATTGAAAAATAAATCCTAAAAATTTATTTCTGTAAACCGCTGCTTTCTTTTCAGTAAGGTTTTTAATAGGTAAGCCATCTAATATATAATCTCCAGAATCGGCTTCGTCCAACATGCCTATAATATTAAGCAAAGTAGATTTTCCTGAGCCCGAAGACCCCATTATAGCCACCATTTCGCCATTTTCAACATCCAAATCTATACCTTTAAGTACGTGTAAACTGGAATCTCCTATGGCATAGGATTTATGTAGATTGCTTATTTTTAGCATAGTTAGTGTTATTTTTATTAGGTTATAATAAGATACAACAACAATTAGACTGCTGTAATCATATTTTGTTACACCATATTCCTTAAAAAATTAATTAGGACTTATTTTTGTCTTAATTTTCTGTAGATATAATAGCCAAGCCCACCTATTAAAACATAGGGTATAACCATTAAATACACAATACCGTTGTTCACCCCTTTAGCTAGGCTTTGATCTTCATCACTCTCTAATACCGCACGGCACATGGCACATTGGGCTTCGACAGTAACACTAAAGAGCAACAGTATTATAATAAAGACGATACTTTTCTTCAAAGGTTCAATAATAAGGTGAAATTAAGACATAAACTACCACTCCTGAAATAGCAACATATAACCATAACGGAAATGTAGTTCGTGCTATTTTTTTATGCTTTTCAAAATTCTTGGTAATGGCTCTAACATATGTGATTAACACAAACGGAATTACAACAACTGACAATATAACATGTGTAATTAATATAAAATAATATACATATCTAATAGTACCTACTCCTCCAAAGGTTGTAGAATCACTTGTCATGTGATAAGCGATATACATCATTAAAAACAGTACCGAGCATAGGATTGCTGTTTTCATTAAACGTTCATGTAATATCTGTCTCTTATTTTTTATTGCCCATAATGCGATTAACAAAATCAAGGCTGTCAACCCGTTTATTGTGGCATATATTGGAGGCAAAAAACTTAAAGGTTCTACATTTGGAATTTTAACACCAAATAATGCGGCCACCGCAAAAGGAATGGCTACAGATAATATTACAATCCATTTATTGTATTTCTTCTCTTCTGTTGTCGCTGAACTATTACTCATTACTCTTCTAATAATTTTGCAATATCTTCTTTTAAAATACTAATCTCTTCTTCTTCCCCTTCATCATCATATTTTTCTTCTTCACTTACAATACCTCTGTAATAAATTTTAGGATTCCCAAAGGCATCTGTTCGTGATCTTATAAATCCGTTTTTATCTATCAAGGCAAAATTTCCTGAATGCTCAAAGCCTCCTTCGGCTTCATCATCTTTGGCTGTGTATAGATTAAAACCTTGATTTGCCAATTCGTAAATAACATCAATATTCCCTGTCATGAGATGCCAATTAGGGTTTGTCATACCATACTGCTCAGCATATTCTTTAAGAACTTTTGGTGTGTCGTAGTCTGGGTTTATAGTAAATGATGCAACTCCAAAATCTTTAAATCCTTTAAAGTTATTTTGAATCTGCACCAAATTTTTACTCATTCTTGGGCAAATTGTTGGGCATGTAGTAAAAAAGAACTCCACGATATAGACCTTGCCTTCGTAATCTTTATTTGTTATTGTTTTTCCATTTTGATTCGTAAAACTGAAAGCTGGCACCTTTTTGCGTTCTCCGTTAATATTTAGAAAAGATAATGATGTCTCGTCTGTTATTTGAGTACTTGCTTTTTTACTTCTACTTTCATCACGAGTTACATCATCATTGGTTATGCGGTCAACAATCTTTGGGATAAACAGAATCCCGAACACCAATATTATTAGTGCAATGCCTACATATGAATAATTAGTCTTCTTGCTCATTGTTTAAAACTTCAATAATTAATACCAAATAACATTAGGATTCGATTGCACTTCGACAATCTCAGCGCAAGACGCTCAACCTGACATTATTTAGTTTACTTCTTTATTTAAATCATCAGCCCTACGTGTGGTAGAGTCAAAATTTCCTTTACGTTTTTGTCTATATTCAGTAAACAAAATACGCATGTCTTCGCTCATTTTGTTTTTTATATCTGCAACCTTTATACAGTTGTATGTTGGCATCCCGTAAACCTCAGCATCTTTTTCTATCTCACGATCTGTTCTATCATCAATTCTACCTCTTTGATTGCGTTCCTTATCTATAATAAAAACGTGGTCTGAACCAAAACTTGCATTTAGAATAGCATTTGACCTAAGCGAATTAAACACTTTGTTTATGTCTTGTTCGTGGCCATAAGCAAAATGCCAATATTTAAGTTCATCGTATTTGAGTAATTCCTTTTTTAAAAGTTTTACTTGTGATTCTGATTCCTCTGGAACAAGTATCAATATTTGAAAACGCTTAAACCCTTTAAACTTATCGTAAACCAATTCCTTTAAGTTGGATGCAACCGTAGCTTTTTCCATTGGGTCAGACCCGAAGAAACCAAGAACGGTAATATTCCCTTCTAACGACACCTTTTCTCCTTCTTCAGTAAGAAAAGATGTAACTTCAGTTACATTTTCTGCAACGATATCTAAAGCATTATAGTTATGCTTTGATGGGTATAAAAACAACAAAAACATAACCGGTAATAAAAATAGAATGGCAAGAATTGATGTTTTTTTAAAGCTCTTTTTGGTCATAATACAAAAATAAAAAAGACGGTTTAAAAAACCGTCTTTGTAATATCATTTAACATATAAATCTCTTTAAATGTTCTTGTTAAAAATCATTTTTTATATATCCATCCTTATAGATATCAAAAACGTAACCGCCTTCTTGCAAAAGAATAAACAATAAGTAGCAAACTAAAAATATTGCCGTCCATACTACCATTCTTCTTAAAGACTTCGTTTCGTCCCTCATATGCATAAAATCCCAGGTAATATAATATGCCTTAACCAATGTCAGTATTATAAAGACCCAGTTTAAAGCTTTCATCCCTAAAACCGATCTCATTAATATTTCAGGTTTGAAAATACCAAAAGCTACTTCAACGACCGTTATAATTGTTAAGAGAATTAAAACTCCCCAAATTTTTTGAGTGTTAGATTTAAACTTAATTAAACCTCTGAATATTTCTAATTTATGTGCGTGATCTGCCATTTTATAATTGAATTATCTAATAAAATTAAACTAGGTAGAAGAATGTAAATACAAATACCCAAACTAAATCTACAAAGTGCCAATACAGTCCAACTTTTTCGACCATTTCGTAACTTTTTCTTCGTTCGTAAGTTCCTATTATTACATTAAAGAAAATAATAATATTAATTACAACTCCAGAAAATACGTGGAATCCGTGAAATCCTGTAATGAAAAAGAAAAAGTCTGCAAATAATGGTGACCCATATTCGTTTACATGCAAGTTAGCCCCTTCAACAACAATTTTACCATTGTCTTTGAGTAGCTTAAGCGATTCTTCTCTTGACAATATTGTTTTTTCGCCATCCTCATTTATTATTTGAGTACGTATCAGCACATTACTATGCTCTTCCATGCCATGAATAACTTCATCTACAGTATATGTAGGTAATGTGCCTTCGCTTTGATACCATAAGCCATTTTTACGCTCATGTTGGACCCTATCTTCATGTGTGTCAGCAACTACAAAATCACGCAACGCAACTCTGTGTCCGTCATCAGCATTTACAAATTGTAAAATATTGCCTCCTTTTGTTTGTACAGCACCATAATCGCCTTGAATAAATGTTGACCATTCCCAAGCTTGTGAGCCTACAAATATAGCACCACCAATAATGGTAAGAAACATATAAAATGTCACCTTAGCTTTTTTCATTTCATGCCCAGCATCAACGGCTAAAACCATTGTTACAGAAGACATAATAAGTACAAATGTCATAAATGCCACATAAATCATTGGCAGTTCTTGACCATGTAAAAAAGGTACGTGAGTAAACACTTCATCGGCAATTGGCCACGAGTCTATAAATTTGAATCTAGAAAATCCGTAAGCTGCTAAAAATCCTGAGAATGTTAATGCATCTGAAACGATGAAAAACCACATCATCATTTTACCATAGCTAGCTTTAAGAGGTTTATTTCCTCCGCCCCAAGTTTTTTCTTCTGTATCAGTACTTACAACTGTATTATCCATAAATGAATTCCGTTTTTAAAATTGCCACAAAAATAATCATTTTATTTATCTAAAGAAACATCCCTCCTTAATTTTAATCAGTCTAAACAACATTAAATTGTTGTAAAATCAAACCAATAAAAAGCAACTATAGGTTATCCCATGAAATATAAAAATAAAAATAAATAGACCCATAAAAGATCTATAAAATGCCAGAACGTTGCTGCAAGCTCTAACCCCAACATTTTCTTTGCGCTATACTTTTGTATTAAATGATTATATATTACTACTAATAAACATATTAAACCTACAATAACATGAACTATGTGAGCAAACGCGATAACATATATATAAGACATGGTAACATTACTAGTTGGTCCTGTTAAATTATATCCCGAAGCTATAATCTCATTAAATCCTTTTACTTGACTTATAATAAATGCAATTCCCAAACCAAAGGTAATTAGCAAAAGCATCGTTGTAGCGCTCCTGTTGTTTTGCTTTAATGCACGTTTTGCAAAAATAAAAGTCACACTACTTATTAAAATTAAAATAAGGCTGATTGTAAATGCATTTGGCAACTGAAAATCTTTTAACCAATCTTCTCTAGAGCTACTCACAATAAAGGCACTGGTTAAACCAGCAAACGACATAATTAATGACACCATACCAAACCTAAGCATCATTTTCTTTGCTCTATTATTCTTTTCCTCTAGTGTGCCTTGAGTTAAATCCATATTATCTAATAAACTTGTCTAAAACATAAATTATTTGAACAAGTGTGATATACAATACACTTGCTAACATTAATTGCCTTGCAGCAACCGCGGTCATTTTTTTAAATAACTGCACCGCGTAATACAACATTACCAATCCTAATAAAAATACTGCTACAGCACCAACTATGGTAAGTTGAAGTTCCCCTGTAAATCCGAAAACAGGAATAATTGAAACTAAAATAGTCCAAACCGTATACAAAATAGTCTGTACTGCTGTAGCTTTATCTCGTTTACCAGTTGGCAACATATTAAATCCTGCCTTTTGATAGTCGTCATGTAAAAACCAACCGATAGCCCAAAAATGAGGGAACTGCCAAAAAAACTGGAGCATAAATAAGGTTCCTGGTTCTATACCAAAATCGTTTGTAGCTGCAACCCACCCTAACATAAAAGGAATGGCCCCCGGAATAGCTCCCACAAAAACAGACAATGGCGTTTTTGTTTTTAAAGGTGTATAAGCACAAGTATATAGAAATATTGAAATGGCACCAAACATTGCTGTTTGCGGATTAATAATATATAAAACGGTAATACCTAGGATTGTAAATACTGTTGCTAATATAAATGCCGAATTAACTGATAAGCGACCAGCTGGAATAGGTCTGTTTTTGGTGCGGTTCATTAAAGCATCCAAATCTTTCTCAATAATTTGATTGAATGCGTTTGAAGCCCCAACCATAAAATAGCCGCCAAAAGCCAATAATAATAAAATGTAAAAGCTAACGGTTTCTGCTCCTAATAAATATCCAGCTATAGACGAAAATACAACACTTAACGAGAGTCGCATTTTAGTAATTTCTTTAAAATCAGAAATTATTGAAGTCTTTGAAATCGAAGAATTTGAAGCCCTTGACATTAGTTAAATTAGTGCTACGGTTTTGCGCTTGCAAAGATACTTTTAAAATTGCTTTTTGCAATGCAAAATAAAAGTAATTCATTATTTAATAAGCGCATAGTAAGTTTTAGTACCTTTAGGGGACTTTTTATTAAACTATTATTCTCATGACTACATTACAAAAACTATCAAGCGCTTTATTATTTTCATTCGCCTTTATGGCTTCTGCCCAATCTAACGAAGTTACTATTAAAACTACACAACTCTCAGACCATGTATATATGTTGGTTGGCCAAGGTGGTAATATTGGAGTATCTGTTGGAGACGATGGTGTATTTGTAATAGATGATCAATTTGCTCAATTAACTCCAAAAATTCTTGAAGCCATTAAAGCTTTAAGTGACAAACCTATTGCGTTTCTCGCAAACACACATCATCATGGAGATCATACCGGTGGTAATGTTAATATGACCAAAGCTGGCGCTAAAATTATTGCACATGATAATGTAAGAAAACGTCTTGTCAAAAAAAGAGATGGCAGTTTAAATGTAAAAGAAGCATTGCCAGTAATTACATTTAACGATAAAATGAGTATCTATATAAATGGAGAACAAGTTTCGATTTTTCATGTGGATAACGCACATACAGATGGTGATGCTTTATTGTATTTTACCGAAAGCAATGTGCTTCATACAGGCGATACTTATTTTCATAAGCGTTACCCTTATATAGATGTGAATTCTGGCGGAAGTATAGATGGTTACATTAATGCTGTAAAAAGCGCTTTGATGCTGATAGATGATAATACGAAAATTATCCCTGGTCATGGAAGCGAATCTAACAAAGTAGAATACAAATCATTTTTAAAAATGCTGGAAATGCTAAGAGCAGGTGTACAAGCCGAAATTGACAATGGTAAAACGGAAAACGATGTTGCAAATAACGGTTCTATAACAAAAACATACGATGACTTAGGGTATGCTTGGAATTTTATTACATCCGAAAAAATTAGAAGGGCTATTTATAAGAGTTTGAAGAAGTAAAAAGCATCTAGTAAACTACATTTCGACAGGCTCAGTGTGCGTTCATTAATTTTTAAAAATCAAAATACCAATTAAACAAATCTGTTTTAAGTCCTAAATTAAACCAGACCGTACTATTATTAAATGTGGTGATTGTTGTTGCATTAGGGCTAAAACTTCTATAGCTTACATTGGCAAACAGTTTTAAATTGGTCGCAGGATTTAACACATAACCCGATTGTATTTCTGCATGAAAGATGTTGGCTTTTATGCCTTGCCCAATTTCCACGCCAGCATCAAAAGGTCGTTCGTTATAATCTCTATAAATATCACCGCCATAGCTAAAATCGTCGGTCCCGTCATTAAAATCTAAACCCCTAGCTCCAAATACGAGTTTAGCATCTCCATACCAACGCTTATAATGATAACGCCCTATTAACACAGCTTCACTGAAATTAGCTCCCCAGAGATGCGCCATTGGTTGATTGTTATGCCCATAATTGAGTACAATAGTATTATGAGAGTAGGTATATGGTCTTACTCGATTATATTCCAACTGTAGAAACAAGTTCTTAACCTCAAATGCATTGTAGTATTTGGCACCTATTTGGTAACCGTATTTGTTTTTCCAACTTTTCTCTCCTCCTTTTATATCGCCTAAAGAAAATTCGTCTAAAACAAATTGACCATACACATTAATATCATCATTTACTTTATATTTTGCTGTAGCGCCCAAAACGGCATTACCAGCACCTTGACCTGTTTCAAATTCTATGGCCCGATAAAATATGATTGGGTTGAGGTAATTAATATCGAAACCTCTGTCGTTGGAGTTTGTCCATAATACCGATTCAAACAAACCCAAATTAAACCGTTTAGATACATTCCAACTCAAATAATGATTAGCCATGTATTTTGTTAAGAATGCTTTATCGTTTGTGACTTCAGGTCTTACATCTCTTAACCACATCCAAGTATTGGTATATTTAATTTTCCAAAATTTGGTGCTTAACTTTAAGAAAGGCGACGGACTAGCCACATCACTTAGTAATAAGGACCTATAACCATCGCCAATAAAATTCTTCCCATGACCAAATTGAATGTTTAAAAATGATGTAGGTGAATATGATAAATATGCTTCCGCTACTGGATAATCGTAAGCATCATCTTTAAACCGTTTTGCTATACCTCGCCCAGGAATAATTGCAGGGTCTGGTCCAAAAGCTTTTAACGTTTCAGAATATTGATTTACATAGTCTGCAAATCGGCCTTGACTTTCGTAAACCGAAGCCGAAAAACTAAGTTTTTTCCCTAAGCCTCCTTGTACATAAAACCCACGAGTATTATTAAAGGTTGTATTAAAATCTGCATCAGTGTCTTTACCAACCTGTAGATCAAAAATAGGATCTATAGTAAACCAATAATCTTTGCCTTGCAGCTGGACTAAATGCTCATTAAATAGCTTGCGTTTCCACCAAGCATCAGAATCGATAAGTAGCTCATCTTTCTTTGCCTTAAAATCATAATATTTTGACACTTCCTCATAGATATATGGTTTAGAAGCGGTATGACTATTAGTACCTAATAAATTCATATTTCTATCGAAACGAGCATACGTATTATGTACAAAAGGAATATTTAATTGACTTTTATATTCTAAATCTTCATACGATTTAATGGATGCGTTTACGCTATCGTATTCTGTTTTTGCTTGTCGTTCAATTTCAGAAATCGCATTAGATTCATTTTTAATAGCTACACTTTGGGTATCATTGTTTGGAGCCTCTAAAGGGATTTTAATGGTATATGAATATTGCTTGTACGTAGGCTTACCATTATATGTTGCTGGTTTAATTTTAGGCAATGTTGCAAACACACGATTAGCCTCTGTTTTAAGTTCATTATAAATAGCATCTACATACAATACAACAAAGTTGCCGTTAGCATCTACTTCAAATAACACCACAATGCTACCATTATAATTATCGTCTGTAACTATTTGGGGAATATTAAAATTGTGATATACAAATTGGGCAACTTGTTGATTAAAACACGTTTTCAATTCTTTAATTGATACTGATTCGCATTCTGGAAAAACAGGTGATTTCTCATAGTCCTGAAGGTCCTGGGTAAAGACATTTAGAGACACAAAACTTAGAATAAGTAGGAATAATTTCTTCATCTGATAATTCAGTAGATTTTTCGTTTGTGAAAGATACTATTTTTTAGGAATGATTAAATAAAAAACCGCTATCAGATAAC
>JQIA01000987.1_pt1 | contig 15185 bp, 18 predicted proteins | sample 811431 | NCBI WGS metagenome assembly JQIA01 (sample SAMN02998118, study PRJNA258478) | marine sediment metagenome | biome: marine; feature: seafloor; material: sediment; isolation source: oil-polluted sediment collected from 3 locations (0.5 km, 0.7 km and 0.9 km)... | place: USA: Gulf of Mexico ... | reverse complement strand
TGGGTATCCAGAGACTTTAGATTCCCGTTTTCACGGGAATGACAAGAATTTTTTCCTTAACTTAATGGCATTGAATATAGGAGGGGAAACGATGGGTGTTTGGACTTCACTATTATTATCTTTTTTCACTGTAAGTTTCTAAATATCGTTCACCTATTAAACCATTGGCAAATTGGTACAGAGTTTTAATGCCACTGTAACCATTTTCACCAGTTATGGAAGTAACAATGTTCGCTAATTCTTCATTACGTTCATATGGCAAATATTGGCTACGTTCGGCAAATTCAATAATTGCTTGTTGTTGATTTAAAGTTAAAATTATAGGCATTGGTTTAGGTAATTCTTTTGATAAAGTAGTCACTGTGCTGTTAGATATTTCATCTGCATACACAACTATAGTACCAGCAACTAAATCTCCTAACCGTTTAAAATTTTTATTCAATAATGTTGTTATCAGGCCAAAACCATATAAGAATGGTAAAAAATCTACTACTCGTAATAAGTTTCGTATCATAGAAGCTGACCAATCAATTGGAGTGCCTAATTCATGTAACACTTTAATTTTCATAGCATGTTTTCCAGGAGTAGCTCCTTGTCTATATACTTCAAATAACACTGGATAAAACCATTCTAAGATAAATATAGACATCAATAATAAACCAGTGCCAAAGTCACCTAACTGGCTAAATAAAATTGCTAATGCTATGTAAATAATAGACCTAATAACAAAATCAATTCCCCATGCAAATGCTCGTACTACTGGTCCAGCAACTCGTAAAGTAAGTTCGATACCTTCTGGAGTTTCAACAGTATAATTAGTGTCAAACATAAGATTCCTAAAGAAAATTTAAATTCCAATAGATTGGCTATAAAGTGATTGTAATTTATTGGTTTGCTATCATTAATAATCTATTCATAATCCAAAATTATAACATAAAATATAACTTACATAATGTATAAGTCTCACACATAAATCATGTTTGAACGTTTAAGAGAAGATATCAATTGTGTTTTTGAGCGTGATCCAGCAGCACGTAATTTGTTTGAAGTAATACTTTGTTATCCCGGAGTATTAGCATTATTATTTCATCGTTTTGACCATTTGTTATGGCGTTGGAAACTCAAATTATTAGCACGCTTGTTATCAAATATACCTCGTTTACTTACTGGGATAGAGATTCATCCAGGAGCAACTATTGGCAGAAGATTTTTTATTGATCATGGTATGGGGGTGGTTATTGGAGAAACTGTTAATATAGGTGATGATTGTACTTTATATCATGGAGTCACTTTGGGTGGTACTTCTTGGCAAAAAGGTAAACGACATCCTACTTTGGGCAATGATGTAATTATTGGAGCTGGAGCTAAAATTTTAGGACCGATTGAGATTGGTGATGGAGCAAGGGTTGGTTCTAATGCAGTAGTGGTAAAACCAATTCCTGATGGAGCTACTGTGGTTGGAATTCCAGGGCGAATTGTGAAAGTTGATACTGATTATAAAAAACATCATAAACATGCATTAGAACAGAAAATTTTTGATGCTTATGGAATGCCTTATGAAAATTTGGATATTGACCCTATGCAACATGCAGTTAATAATATGTTGGATGATATCCATAAAATAGATAATAAAATACAATCAATTTGTAAAACATTAAGAACAATGAATGATGATTTGCCACCAGATTTAGATTCTTGTAAAATTCGTAATCCTAAAAAAATTAGTGATGTGAATCAAACCAACACTATTAATGTGGAAAAATGAGTTTTTAAGTTATATCAATAGGAAAAAATATGCCAGAAATTTTATTAAACGGTACAACAAAACAGATTGCAAATGATTTCACAATTGCAACGTTAGTAAAAGAACTAAATTTAGAAAATAAAAGATTAGCAGTAGAAGTTAATATGGAAATAATTCCTAGAAGTCAATTTGAAAAATATGTGTTAGTAGCTGAAGATAATGTTGAAATTATTCATGCAGTTGGTGGTGGATAATTGAAACTTATTTTATAATTGGATTTTATTTTCACTTTGCTCAATCTATTAATAATATTATTTGCTTCTCTTTAAAAATTATGAATAAAAATTCCTTGACAACAATCATAGTTCATTGCAATAATATAAAAAACTCTAACTGAACCAGAATAAAAATATGTTATATTTAAGCCAGATTTTAATAGAACACCATGAGTTAGAAAATTTTGAACAATTAGTTGGAATAGTTAAAAAACAGAAGACTGAAGAACGTTTTTTTCGTATGGATATAATTCCGCCTTTTCCAGATACTCCAGATAATTGGGAAGATCGTTTGGAAGCAGCCTTTTATTAAAAATAGGTAATTAGTATGTGGCAAGAAGATGAACCCAAAGAAGATATAGTTATATCTAAAGATATTGTGGACATGGCATTTAGTATTGATTGTCGTTGTTTGCCATTAGACCATGCTTATAATTTATCTCAAGCAATTTGTAAAGCATTGCCTTGGTTTGAACAAGAACCATTAGCAGGATTACATTTAATCCGTGGTGGTGAATCAAACCATGGCTGGCAACGTCCAGATCAACCAAATAGTATTATATATTTATCACGTCGTACTAAATTGACCTTACGCCTTCCGCAAAACTGCATTGATAAAGCTCAAAGTCTTTGTGGTATGACATTTGACATTGATGGTTATTCATTACAGATAAAATCTGCTAAAATTAAAGACCTTGATAAAACTGAAACTTTACTAGCTCGTCATATAATTACTGAACCAGAGATTTCTGAAAATACTTTTGTAAATGATATGATGATGCAACTAACCAAGGTTGGAATTAATTGTCGTAAAGCAGTTTGTGGTAAAACTGATAACATTAGAACTCCAACTGGAAATATATTTACCCGTAGTTTAATGTTAGCTGACCTTGAACTACAAGCTTCAATTCTTATACAACAACAAGGTTTAGGTACAGGTAGAGCAATTGGTTGCGGTTTATTTATCGCTCATAAAGGTATTAATGCTACAACATCTACATATTAAAGGTAGGAAAGCTTGCGTAATATATATTTATTTATTCTATTAATACTTTCTAACTCGTTATCACTAGCTGCTGGTTTTGATTGTGATTTAAGTGATGATCTGACTCCTATTGAGGAAATTATTTGTTCTGATCCACAATTAAATGAAGCTGATGAAAAGATGAGCCAGGCTTATTTTATTCTATTAAGAAAATTAATGGATAGGGATACAAAAAAGCTGCTTATCAAAGATCAACGTGAATGGTTGGCTAAACGAAATACTGAATTATCAACTTGTTCTCAACCAAATTGTGAAATCCAATTTTACAATTTAAGAGTTAATTTATTAGATCCACTGGCAGATATTGATTGTAAAGTTTTTGAGGATGTAGCAAATGAACAGGTTATTGAAAAGACTAATTCTAAATCAGTTGATATTAATTGCCAAAAATCAGCTACTGAAATAATCTGTACCAATCGTTTATTGAGACATATGGATGGTAAAGTTATAGAATTATATACACCATTTAAAAAAGAATTAAACAAGGATCACACAGCATGGCTTACATTAAGAGATGAAAAAATAAAAAGCTGTGATTTTGCTTGTATATGGCAATTTTATAAAGAACGAATAGAATTTTTAATTCATTATAGTTTTGATGAATCTTATGATGAATCTTATATTGAGATATTGGAAAAATAATTTAGAGGTTATATATGTTATTTAAAATAGGTTTTTTATTAGGTTTAGCTATATTAACAAATCCAATAATGGCAGCTAGCTTTAACTGTGGCAAGGCAACAACAGAAACTGAACATTTGATTTGTGATGACCCAATACTTAACGAAGTAGATGAAAAACTGGGTAAAGCTTATAAAAAATTACGGAAAGTATTATCAAAAAAAGAAACCAAATTATTACGACAAGAACAGCATAAATGGTTAGAGCAAAGAGATTTAGAACTAATGAATTGTAGTGAATTAGATTGTGAAGTTCAATTTTATGAAATAAGGGTCAAACAACTTAGACCTGTCGAACGAGTAGGATTTAACTGTAAAAAAGCTACTACTAAAGTCGAGAAAAAAATTTGTGCCAGTCGACTGTTAAAACATGCAGATGGACGTATGACAAAGTTATACAAATTAGAAAAAAAACCAAGTCAAGAATTTATTCAGGAACAACGTAATTGGATAACTGTTCGTGATACCAAACTAAGTCAACCAGATTGTGACACAATTTGTGCTTGGCAAGTTTACCAAGAACGCATAAAATTTTTAATTAATCATATTTATTTTAAAACTGCCAACCATAACCTAAAAGAATACTGATGACTCTTTCTTTGTCAACTAAAGGACTATCATATACATCATCTCCAAATCCTTCATATTCAACTGCCATAAATAGGTTAGAACGTTTATTTAAAGAATAAATCAAATCTAACGAAGCAGTATAATTCATAGTACTTTCACCAGTATATGCAGGTCGTCCTGGTTTGGCTTGATTATTATTTACCCCATAGTAATGGTTGATTAAATTTTCACTTTGTAATCGTAATCCTATATCTGGGGTTACAATTAATTTTTTATCAGTTAATATATAAGTACGACTAATAGATGCTATAACTTCACTACCTTTGCTTTTATTAACTATATCGTTTAATACTGAAAAATTAAAATTAAAAGTTCCTTGTTTCAATACCATAGAAATACCAGCGTCAACAGTGAAATTACGATCTCCCATGCCATTTAAAATAGTGCTGTCATCAGCATCAAAACCTTCTAAACGTGGAGTAATAATTAAGTCAAAACTACCACTAGTTCCTTCAGCCATACGATAGCCTACTTTTAGACCATCAATGAAAAAATTACCACGCCTCATGACTAAATAAGGTAATGGTAAAAATTTATGACCAACTCCTTTATATGGCTCGTTACGCAAGATAACTTTTGAACCAACAATGCCATGCCAACCATCATCAACCCGTTTATAAGGAGCAGCTAATAGCATAGGGCTAAATCCTAATATGAACATGCTAATGAATTGGTAAAAAGCTCTCATATTCAACCTCAAACTATTTAAATTTTTTTTTTCACTACTATAATATTTGACATGGTTTAAATTAAGTTTAACCATAGATTATAAAATAATGCTCAAATTTTGTGTATAAAAATATATTAATTAATTTTATAACATATATTCTATCCACTTTTACCTTATAAAGTAAATGCAATGTTAAAATTATTAGCCCCAATTTTTATTATTATAATGTTGACTTCCTGTGCTACTGACAGTGATCCAAGTGCAGAATCATCAATCAGTCCTAACAAATGCCCAGTTAGTACTAATGCTAAAATTAATTCCAAACCTATTAAGGTAAATACACCTAATCCATTTGATGGTTTAGTCAATCCTGGCATAAATATCCATGCTGAAAATTTAAATATTGGTCTGATTACTAAAGAAATAGGATTATTTGAATTATTTGATTTTTCTACTACTAATTTACATACTGGTAAGTATTCTGGAGATAAGTTTACCTTAAATTTGCTTAGACAAGGTAAAACTTGTAAACATGATAAGCAAAATTCTAAATTTATTATTGATAAATATGATACCACTACTGGTAAAATTAACGGTTGTTTTATTGGTAAATTTAATTGTAATAGTGAGTTAATTGAAATTAATGCTAATATTTCTGGTACAGTTTATTAATTATGCCATACTTATCAGTGCTAGTACCAATTTATAACGAAGCAGATAACCTAATTTCACTAATAAATGAGATTAGAGATACTTTAGATGACAAAATCAATTATGAACTAATTTATGTAGATGATGGCAGTACTGATAATAGTTGGCAAATTTTAAAATCTATTGCTCAAGAATTCAATAAATTAAGAATTATTCGTCACCGTAGCAGTTACGGGCAAAGCATTGCTGTGTTAACTGGAGTCAGAGCATCTCAGGCAAAATGGATTGCCACCTTAGATGGTGATGGTCAAAACGATCCAGCCGATATCCCAAATTTATTAGCACTCATTGATAATACACCACAAGTAAAAATGGTTATTGGTATACGACGAGCTAGAAAAGATAATTGGATGAAACGGATGGCTTCTAGTATTGCTAACAAAATAAGACGCTATTTATTAAAGGATGATACTTTAGATACTGGTTGTGGTTTGAAATTATTTGATCGTTCAGCTTTTTTAGAATTACCACATTTTAATCATATTCATCGTTTTTTACCAGCTTTATTTTTACGCAATGGTTATCAAGTAATATCACAAGAAGTCAATCACCGTCCTCGCAATAAAGGAAAATCCAAATATGGAATTATTGACCGTTTAAGAGCTGGAATTATTGATCTATTAGGAGTCATGTGGTTACAGAAGCGTTCTTGTAAAGCAGAAATTATTGAGGACATTAATAAATGAATAGCGAAACCATGTGGTTAATAATTGGCTTTACTGGTCAACTATTTTTTTCTATGCGATTTTTAATTCAATGGTGGCAAAGCGAACGACAACAAAAGAGTGTGATTCCAATTGAATTTTGGTATTTTAGCATTTTAGGAGCTATGACTTTACTATTTTATGCTATTTATCGTGCTGATCCTGTTTTTATTTTAGGTCAATCAACTGGCTTATTTATTTATTTACGTAATTTACATTTAATAAAAAAATCAGCCCAGGAAAACTAAATGCTGCGTTTTATTCGCTTTTTTGAAGAATGGGCCGGTTTATGGCTTTTGTTAATAATAATTCCTATTGTAAGTCGTACTCTAATCCAAATTGATGAAACTCGATATGTAGCTGTGGCATGGGAAATGTGGGTACAAGGAAATTGGTTAGTTCCACATTTAAATGGAGAAGCTTATCATCATAAACCTCCATTATTATTTTGGTTAATTAATTTAGGTTGGACAGTATTTGGAGTTAATGAATGGTGGCCGCGTTTAATTCCAGGTTTATTTTCTTTAGGTAATTTATTTTTATCCGCTTATATTGCTCGTATTTTATGGCCTAAACAACCTAGAATTGCTCGTTGGGTTCCATTTATTTTATTAAGTAGCTTCTTGTGGTGCATATTTACTGGTATCACCATGTTTGATATGTTGCTAACTTTTTTCACTCTACTTGGTATAATTGCAATTTTACAACAACGTTGGGGGTTATTAGGAATAGCAATTGGATTAGGTGTTCTTACCAAAGGCCCAGTGATTTTATTAAATTTATTACCAATCGCACTATTGATTCCTTGGTGGTCGGAAATTCAAAGTTTAACTAAATATTATTTAAGTTTAACTATTAGTGTGATTATAGGGGCATTGATAGCTTTAACTTGGGCTATTCCAGCAGGTTTAATTGGAGGAGAGGAATATCAACAAGCTATTTTCTTTGGCCAAACTGCTAATCGTTTAGTAAATTCATTTGCTCATCAACAACCAATTTGGTGGTATGTAGTTTGGTTTCCAGTAGCATTATTTCCATTATCATTTTGGTTACCAGTGTGGCGTGGTTTATTACAACTACCAAAATATTGGAATGATAAGGGAGTAAAGTTTTGTATAATGTGGTTTGTACCAGTTTTTGTTGGTTTTTCTTTAATAAGTGGTAAACAGTTACATTATCTCTTACCATCTTCACCTGCTTTAGCATTATTAATAGCTTATTTATTAGAAAAAATACCCATTGCTAAGCAACGTCGGAATGCTGCATTACCTGGTTTTATAATAATTTTATTAGGTATTATATTTTTAATTATACCTTATTTATCATCGATCACTCGTTTGCCAATATGGGTAGAAAATATCCCATTACCAGTTTCTATTGCATTGATTGTGTTAGGCGGAATTTTATTAGGACAACAACCAAATAAATTTAAACAAAGACTATTTGCTCTTAGTACTGTGACAGTATTAGTTAGTTTGATTATTCCGTTGACAATTCTTAGAGCAGGTGGCCAAGCTTATGATTTACGTGAGATTAGTAATAAGATAAATACTCTTCAACAAGATGGCACTACTTTAGCTCATTTTGGTGATTATCATGGTCAATATAATTTTTTAGGAAGATTGAGAAAAGAATTAAAAATTATTGATGAATATGATGTTTGCCCTTGGCTTACAAAAAATCCAGAAAGTAAATTAATAGTTTATTTTAACCGTGATTATAAAGATTTAATCAAGTATGCAGACTATGTACAAGCTTATCGTTCTAAATCTGTAGGAATAATTGATGGATATTTTGTTCGTAGTGTTTGTGTGAAAATCATGCATTAACAGAGTTAAAATATAACATATTTAAATAATTGTTAATATTTTAACTCTGCTATTAGCTAGTTTCATCTATCCAAGCCATTTGAATAGCTTCTAAAATTTTTTCATTAGAATGGTTTGGTTTATCAACAAAGTTATCAAGTTCACAAACCCAACGATGTAAATCAGGAAAATTTACATATTGTGGATCAATATCTGGTAATTTTTCATATAATTCAATAGCAATATCTTGGACATCTGTCCATTTTAAATCCATAATTATCCTAAAAATATTAAGTTATTAGCCTGAATTCGATAAGTAATTTAATTATATGTACTATAATAATATTTTATACACAAGTCCAATTCCCTGCTAAGCTATGGGTGTTGGTCTTTAATAAATCCTGAAATACTATATTTTTAATAATTGGTATTATAATAAATTGATGTTCCATAAATACTACACATTACTTTTCATAAAATATCAGTCCGATTTTAGCATATTTATAAAAAAAGCATTCTAATATTGAGCAGTTTAATTAATAATGTTAGAATTTATTTTGTATAATTTACTATGTAAGCTAAAAATTATATTGTAAATCAATAATATGAATTTGAGACTATCACTGCTCATAACAGTGTTTTCGGTGTTGAACAGGCTAAAATATTGCAACCAGATTTAATCTTGTTAGATATTGATAGTTTTGAAACTTGTAAATTACTTAAAAACTGTGTCAAAACAAATTTAAAAATGACCAATTACAACAGGAAATAGCTAAATGCCAACGTATGGAAAAAATATTGCTAAAAATTGAAGATAACTTCCGTAGTTATTTTGAAGCAGCTTTAATTGGTTTAACTATCACGTCGCCAGATAAATATTGGTTGTACGCTAATAATTGTGCTTGTAGTATGTTAGGTTATTCTTTAACAGAATTGCAAACTATGACTTGGGATGCATTAACTCATCTTGATGATTTAACTACTGATACTAATAAATTTGAACAGCTTATGGCTGGTGAAATTGATGTATATAATATAGATAAACGTTTTATTTGCAAGGATCAGACAATAATTTATATTTTTTTATCAGTTACAGCATGTTATAAAAAAGATGGTACGGTTGATCATATTGTTGCTACATTGCAAGATATTACCAAACGTAAACAAATGGAAGAATCATTACTCCAAGCCAAACAACAGGCAGAAAATGCCAATAAAGCTAAAACTACTTTTTTAGCCAATATGAACCATGAGCTACGTACTCCTCTTAATGGTATTTTAGGTTATGCAAATATTCTTAAACAAGATGGTGGTTTGACTACTCTTCAGCAAAATGGTTTAGATATTATTCATAGTAGTGGAGAACATCTTTTAGCTCTAATTAATGATATCTTAGATATTTCTAAAATAGAAGCTAATAAAATGGAACTTTACCCAACTAAGTTTGATTTATATGATTTTTTAGAAGATATCATCAGCATTATTCGTATGCGAGCTCAACAAAAATATATTTGGTTGGCATTGAAAGCAGACGAAGGTTTACCATCTACAATCGAACTTGATGAAACCAGATTACGGCAAATTTTAATCAATCTATTAGGAAATGCGATTAAGTTTACTGATAATGGTGGTACAGTAATAATACGAGTTACAAGACGATTGTCTAAATTGACATTTGAGATAGAAGATACTGGAATTGGTTTAACCACAGAACAATTAACTAAAGTTTTCCAGCCTTTTGAGCAAGTTGGAAATATTAAACAAAGAGCAGAAGGAACTGGATTAGGCTTGTCTATTAGCCAACAGTTGGTTAATTTAATGGGTGGGAAAATCAGTATTATTAGCAAATATGGTGAAGGAAGCATATTTTGGTTTGAAGTTCCATTTGTTGAAATAAAACCATTACCAAATGAAATTGAAAAAGCTGCAATAATAATTAGTTCAGATATAATTCCTCCGACACAAGATAAATTAGTAGAATTGCATGAATTAGCTATGCTTGGTTTGGTTCAAAGAGTAGAAGAACAAGCACATCAGCTGGATGAAAAAATATTTGCTGATAAAATAATCGAATTAACTCAATCGTTTGACGATGAACAATTATTAAAATTTATTGAAAGCTTTATGGAATAATTAACTAGAAATATACATTATTTATTAACATAAGATTTAGTTATAAAAACATAACTGAACATCAAATTCTCAATTTTCACAAAACTTATTTAAACAAGGTATAATTTTGAAAATTTTTCTGCTATTACTGATAATTCTTTTTAATACTGCTGGTTGTGGAAAAAAAGGTGATTTAATCCGTCCAACATTTACAGAAACTAATGAATCACATCAACATTACTAAATATTGATGATTATCATAAGGTAATATTATGAAATATTTCCAATTTTTAGTATATTTAATAATCCTGATAACTTCTTATACTGCTAATGCTAGTCCTTATATTTCCTATAACTGGAAAATAGCTAATCAGAATTGTATGAGCCAAGCTGAAAAAGCTATGAATGCTATCTTTCAGCCATTGATTGTAAAAAAATCATTTATAGTTGGTAGCTATTCTGAGTATAAATACATGATTTTATGTATTAAAAACATCATGCTATTTGTTGTAAGTGGAAAAAATTTCGCCATAACACAACAATTAACTAATAAATTAAAAAAGCCATTTATAGGTGGCAAAATAATTCAGAATAATCCTATAATAAAATCTCCAGCTATTGCTTTTAATTGGACAGCTTTGAATATTAATTCTTGTGTTAAACAAGCTAATAAAAGCATGAATAATTTAGCTTTTCAATCTATTATTAATAAAAATTCTTTCATAGTTGGTAGCAAAAATAATTATAAGGGAATAATTTCCTGTGTTAATAAACAGGCATTTTTTATTGTTAGTGGAGAGAATTTCACAATAGCAAGTAACTTAGCCAATAAATTACGCAATAATTTTATCTCAACAACCAGTTCTATTTCTAAAATAAAACCTATTATCCATACTGTAAAACCAAAAATTACCAGTACCTCTAGCATTAAATCTGCTAAAAAATCAATTAAATGGCTTGTTAAAAACTATAATACTAGTATTTTTCCGGCCTTATCTTATTTGCCAGCAACAAAAAAAATTGTTCATAATATAGTAGATATTAATTTAATGTCGTATGAAAAATTAACTCAGTCACTTTCTCTATCTCAAAAACAACAGATTATCACATCAGTTAATACTCAATTAAATACATTGGCCAAAATAGATTCTCAACAAATTTTACAACAATTGTACCAATGGGTAGTTGCAGCTGATCAATTACTAAAAATTAAGCAAGATATTAATCTTAAACAATTTATATGGGAATTTTATCAGTCTTCTGCCACAAAATCATGTTTTGACTATTTGCAAGGAATCGGGATCAACAATAGTATGGAATTTATGTCTATTGCTGAAATGAATACGATTCAATATTGTGCTTTTAATAAATTGGCTGCTATTCCAAAATCTGAATTTAATAAACAACTAAGTAATATAATTGATAAATTTGATAAATTTGACAGGAAATAACTATGATTAAGTGCTTAATCTACCAGTCAAATCAACTACTCGTGATACCTCTTCTAAACTAGTTGTTCCTTCTAAAACCCGTCGAACACTATCTTGAATAAGAGTACGGAACCCTATAGATTTAGCATGTTTTCTAATATTATTAGTAGTAGTATGACTAGAAATTAAATCTTGTAATGATTCATTAATCCGTAATAGTTCCATCAATGCCATACGGCCTTTATAACCACGTTGTTCACACAGTTCGCATTTATGTGAACGATACAGAGTTATATTTTCTGTAGGCAAATCCAATATTTGTCGATGAGTATCTGTAGGAGAATAACTCTGTTTACAGGAAGAACATAACTTACGAACTAAACGTTGGCCAATAATACCAATAATATTTTCCGCCAAAATATCGGGCAAAATTCCAATGTCTAATAAACGTGGAATAGCACCAATTGCAGAATTAGTATGTAAAGTAGAATAAACTTGATGACCAGTCATAGAGGCTCGAAAAGCCATTTCGGCAGTATCATGATCTCTAATTTCCCCAACCAGAATTATATCTGGATCTTGCCGCATCATAGAACGAATTCCATTAGCAAAATCTAACTTAACTGCTTCATTAATTGCTGTTTGTCTGACTAATCCCAGCACATATTCAACTGGGTCTTCCAAAGTCATAATATTGATAGTTTCATTATTAAGATGCTTCAGAATGGAATATAATGTGGTGGTTTTTCCACTACCAGTTGGTCCAGTCAGTAAAATTACTCCTTCCGGCCGAGCTATCATCAACTTTAATTTTAATAAGTCATCTTCTATTAATCCAAGTTGTTCCAAAGTCATAATGCCACGTTTACTATCCAAAATACGCAAAACGATATTTTCACCATATACAGTTGGCTGTACTGATACCCGAAAATCAATATGTCGTCCAGCTAATCGTAATGACATTCTACCATCTTGGGAAATTCTATTTTCAGCAATATTTAAATCTGTCATGACTTTAAGCCGTACTGAAATGGCAGACCAATAATCTTTATGTAAGCTACTGACTCGTTGTAATACACCGTCTATCCGATAACGAACTCGTAAAAAACCTTTTTCTGGTTCAAAGTGAATGTCCGAAGCTCCACGTTTTACCGCATCAGATAATAAAGCATCAACTAACCTTATCAATGGCTGACTATATTCATCTCCAGTTACTGATAAACTTTTATAATCAATTTCTCCAGTTTCAATTTCATGTAAAATTCCGTCAATTGACAGGTCAAAACCATACCATTCATCAATAGTATTAATGATATCAGCTTCTCCAGCCATAACTGGTTCAATACTAATATTTTTACCCAAAAAAGCAGTTAATTGATCTATTGCCAACACATTAAAAACATCAGACATTGCAACTGTAAGTTTGTTATTATCAAAATTTATGGGAAGTATGGTATAACGATAGGCTAAATCTTTTGGAATTAATTGAATTGCTTCATGATTAATTTTTACTTCAGATAAATCAACATGTGATAAACCTAAAGTTTTGCTTAATAAACTACGGATTTTGGTTTCAGAAACAAAACCTAAATTAATGAGAATTTTTTCTAATGGAGCGGAACTTTTTTTCTGTTCAGTTTGAGCAATCTTTAATTGGTCTGAAGTGATGAGGCCTTGGGAAATAAGGGTTTCACTTAATCGGTGATGGGACTTGGAATTCATTATAAACCTACAATATAGAAATTACGAATTCCTATTTTACAATAGTTCTTATATTTAAATCAAAATCATGAAACCAATTGTAAATATTAAATAATCTTAAATTATAATATAGATATTGGGGATTCAAAATTTTGAACCCCCATAAAATTACTTATAAATCTTTAGCATGTTTAGATAAATAATCAGCAACACCTTGTGTAGAATCTTGCATTCCAGCTTCGCCTTTATTCCAACCGGCTGGACAAACTTCACCATGTTCTTCTAAAAATTGTAAAGCATCAATCATACGCAACATTTCATCAATATTACGTCCTAAGCCCAAATCATTAACAACTTGATGTCTAACTATACCTTGCTTGTCGATTAAAAATGAACCACGAAATGCTACAGCACCATTAGGTGTTTCTACATCATAATCTTTAGCTATAGAATGAGTTAAATCAGCTACCAAAGAATATCCTACTTGGCCAATTCCACCTTGGTCAATTGGAGTATTCCGCCATGCATTATGTGCATATTGTGAATCAACTGAAATTCCTATCACTTCAACATTACGTTCTTTAAAAGCAGCTAAACGTTTATCAAAAGCAATTAGCTCTGTTGGACAAACGAAAGTAAAGTCTAAAGGATAAAAGAATATTACTGCGTATTTATCTTTAATTGTATTTTTAAGGTTAAATCCATCAGCAATTTCGCCATTACCTAATACTGCTGCCGCAGTAAAATCTGGAGCTTCACGCCCTACTAATACACCCATTAAAATATCCTCTCGATTAAATTGTAAATTCTGCTATCCACAGGTCGTGTTTATTACAAAAGCTAGTTGCATAAAGATTGCTAGCATGTCCTTCTGGCAATTCATAAGTTGAAGTAGCTTCTTTATCTTCAGGACTAAAAGTCATAGCACCTAAAACAGTTCCATCTTCAGTAACCAAAGTATGTCTAACTATATAATGCTTGCTAGTCATAACATGTGGAGTTTTGATAGTAACTGTTTTACCTTCAATAGTAACTTCAGGAGCATGTCCTTTAACTTTTTTATCCCATTGACCAGGATTATCAGTAGTATATATGATACCACTGTAATTTGCTGAGCCAGAAGATGCCATAGCCACTTGCCCTACTGCCATTCCTGAGGCAACCGTTAATGCGGTTTTAATAAAGTTTCTTCTATTAGTCATAATTTTATTAATTGGAATTGTAGGAGTATTATATTTTAATGATATAAATCAATTTTTCAAGTCTAATAACAATTTTTAATAATTTTATCTTTTTTAGATTGGAATTTATTATAGCATTTCCCAATTAAATAAAGACTAACTTACTTTTGTTTACCTATTAGATTAAGAATGGGAGAAGATATACAAATGGAAAATTAGTTCAACAAAAAACCTTGAACATATTAAACTCAAATATAAGTTTCATTGAGAGCCTGTTAAAAAACTATTTAAATCTTAAAAGTTGTATTTATTTTACAGTAAAGTAATAGAGTATTAAGAAAAAAATATGAAATGCAGCAGTTGTAGTACAAATCTAAGTAACATACAATTAAATATTATTATTAACTGAAGTTACGCAAAGAAATATAAATAACCCAAGTTGCTACCAATAAACTTAAATAACTCTTTGGAAACTATGAGCTAGAATAAATAAA
>JQIA01000986.1_pt1 | contig 15203 bp, 15 predicted proteins | sample 811431 | NCBI WGS metagenome assembly JQIA01 (sample SAMN02998118, study PRJNA258478) | marine sediment metagenome | biome: marine; feature: seafloor; material: sediment; isolation source: oil-polluted sediment collected from 3 locations (0.5 km, 0.7 km and 0.9 km)... | place: USA: Gulf of Mexico ... | reverse complement strand
TCAGTCAGTCAGTCCGTCTTACAACATTGAAACGAAAGACAATAAAAAAAATAAACAGGAGAATAGTTATGCTGGCGCCTATCCATATTGAAGCAACAAGTTTATCTGATGCCTGGTTTCAAACGCTATACAGTTGTGTCGAAAATGGTCGCTCATTTATTATAGATCGCGGATCTTATTCAGGGCAGAAAAGACTTGAATTTGACTATATAACTATTCATATCAAACACCCGGAAGTTGTGCCCCTTTTGCCTCAGGTCAGCCCGGCATATGGATTCCCAAACCCGGTCGATGATGATTACCTTGATGACTATCTGCCATACCTCATGACCGGTGAAGAAAAAGAAGGCGAATCTTATACGTATGGCCAGCGAATCTGTCTCTGTCCTATGGCCTATCTTCCTGAGGAATATAAAACGCTTGGTGATATACTGATACAGGATGCTGATATCTGGCAGGATCGGAAAATTCTTGTTGAGACTGAGAGTGGGTTTTGTCTGAACCAGATGGAGCTGATAATTTGGACTTATAAAAACAAAGGGCATAGAAACAACCAGATGATTTTACAGGTTGGGCAGCCTACGGATATGAGCCTGATTGATCCCCCGTGTTTAAGGCATATCGATACACGTATTCAGGATGGCAAACTCCATTTTTTCCCTTATTTTCGTTCCTGGGATCTTTATGGTGGCTTTCCGGCAAATCTTGCTGCTATTGAGATGATGAAGCAGTATTGCGCTGAATCAATTGGTGTTGAAAATGGTGAAATTATTGCATCATCAAAAGGCCTTCACGTTTATGACTATGTTTTTGAAATTGCTGAAGCACTCAGAGGTCGGACAATTGAAGAGTTTACTTCAGGTAAGGCAAAATGATCTTTGAATAATTCTGCTGAAATTTATTATGGCTGGTGGGTAGTCGGAGCCGCGTTTGTCTCTCTTTTTGGTGGGTTGTGCGCTGGCTTTTATACTGTTTCGGTTTTTCTTGAACCGCTTCAGGCTGAGTTTGGCTGGTCAAGAACTCAGCTTTCTATTGGATTTATGTTCTCCTCACTTTTTTCCGGCCTGCTGAGCCCGTTTACCGGGTTTTTGGTTGCACGATATGGTGTTAGAAATATCCAGCTATCAGGGGCTTTGGCAGTTGTGGCTGCAATGTGGTCCCTCAGTCTGATGAACACTCTCGGGCAGTATTACACCCTTTTATTGCTTCAATCAGCCGGGCTGTCCTTTATCGGCATAATTCCCTGTCAAACTGCAGTGTCGAAATGGTTTGAAGAACGAAGGGGGATTGCTATGGGCATCATTATGGCAGGCGTCGGTTCAGGCGGAATGACAATGATTTTTGTTGCAAGCCAGGCACTTGAAGCATTCGGGTGGCGTGTAACTTACAGGATTCTTGCCTGTATAATTCTCTTTATCGTTTTTCCTGTTATTCTGGTTTTAATGAAAGAAAAACCACCCACAGATTTTGATGCAGCAAATTCCGGTCCGGTAACGATTGTGGGTACTTCTTTAGCTCAGTCATTTATATCGGTAACTTTCTGGCAGTTGGGGATTCTTATGTTGCTTTTCGGGATGATAATCGGGGCGTTGACACAACACGCAATTGCTTTGCTTAACAGTATGAACGTTGAGAACGCATCTTCATACTGGAGTCTGGCTCTGGGGGTAAGTGTCATCGGTAGGTTAATGTTTGGGCGCCTGGCTGATATCGTATCAAAAAAATATTTGCTGGTAATATGCTGGATTCTTGTTTTTATCAGTATCAAAATGTTGTTTTATTCAGGGGCTGAAGTGTATTACACTATTCTTTTTTCTGTAGCTTACGGACTGGCTCTTGGTGCATTTATAACAATCGTGCCTTTATCGCTTGGTGAGTATTTTGGTGTTGAAAATTTCAGCAGGCTTCTTGGGTTTGTGCAGTTGTTTCTTGTCGTTGGGTTGGCGGCAGGAACTGTCATTATGGGACGAACATTTGATGTTACAGGATCTTATATTACAGGGATGACTATTCTCTTGTATATTATTGGATCTGGCTTTATCCTCAGCCTTTTCATGCCTCATGGAAAAAATTAAAAGGAATGATACAATATTCCGGATTTTGCTTTAAGAAATAAGATGCAAAAAGAAATTAAAAACCGGTTTTCAGCAGGTAGCTGGAAACCGGTTTTGTTTTGTCAAAAAATGGAATTTAACGAAGAAAAGGATTGTGATCCTTTTCATTTTTGATTGTGGTCGCAGGTCCATGACCCGTAATTACTTTTACGTCATCATCCAGCGGGAATAATCTGTTTTTAATGCTCGCAATGAGAGTGTTATAATCACCGCCTGGAAGATCTGTACGGCCAATTGAGCCGTAAAACAGTGTGTCACCAGCAATAAGAAGCTTTCCGGTTAAGAGTGATATACCACCTGGTGAATGCCCGGGGGTATGGATTACTTTCAGCGAGTGTTCTCCGAATTTTATTTCATCACCTTCTCCTACAATTTTATCTGCAGGTGGTGAGTTTTCCATTTTCATTCCAAATGCCATTGCAAGTTCTTCAAGATGCTCAAGCATGGGGGCGTCACCTGAATGGATATAAATATCGGCGTTAGTAACCTCTTTTAACCTTTTATTGGCACCCACATGATCGAAATGCCCATGTGTATTAATGATGCATTTTAAAGTAAGCTTATTGGCTGAAAGTTCTTTAAGGATTTTATCACCTTCATCGCCCGGATCAATAACAACCGCTTCTAATGTTTTTTCACAGCCAAGTATAATACAGTTCGCGCCAATTGGTCCGAGTACAAGTACTTTTACTATCAAATCAACCTCCTGCAAGGTTCCGGTTTTTGGTTAAGATTCCAGGTTCTGGGAAATAGCGTCCAAAATTCCGTTTATAAAGGCTCCGGAGTCTTTTGTCCCAAACTTTTTTCCAATATCAATGGCCTCGTTTATCGTGACAGTTGACGGAATATCATCACAATAAATCATTTCATATACTGCAATCCGAATAATGTTACGATCTATTCCAGACATCCTGGATAATTTCCAGTTGTTGGAAAATTTTTCAACAATGCTGTCTATCTCTGATTTGTGCTTCAGTGTACCTTCAACAATCTCCTCAAAAAAGGCGTTTATACCTTCTTCGGGCTTAGAATGAACACAAAATAGATTATATGCCTCGAAGGGTTTTTCATTTCCAAGGTCGATATAAAAAAGAGCCTGCATTGCCAGCTCGCGCGAATTACGCCGCTGTCCCATAGTTTAACTCCTGATGGTTACTGTTAACCTGTCATTTAAGTTGAGCTTTAAGGCAAATTCGTTAGAATTACCCGGCTCAGTTATATCATTGCGGACAGGTTCGCCATCTCAATCGCTGCAATAGCTGAATCCCAGCCTTTGTTGCCCGCCTTTGTTCCGGCTCTTTCAATGGCCTGCTCGATAGTATCCGTTGTAACAACACCAAAAATAACCGGAATGTCAGCATCCATTGCAACCGTAGCAACGCCTTTGGATACTTCAGAACAAACATAGTCATAATGTGTGGTCGCACCTCGGATAACTGCACCAAGGCAGATGATAGCATCATATTTTTTTGCGAAAGCAAGTTTTTTGGCAACCATCGGAATTTCGAAAGCACCTGGTACTTTAACGATGTCAATATCACCACCTTCAGCTCCGCTTCGAATCAGTGCATCAACAGCACCGCCTGTAAGGCGTTCGGTGATGAAGTCATTAAAACGGCTCACAATAATTGCAAACTTTTTTCCGTCAGCATTTAGTTTTGCTTCGATAATATTTGGCATTCTGTCCCTCTTTTAATTGTTTGTACCAGGCTACGGCCAGGTAGTTTTCTCTGGTTGAAGCTGTTATTTTTTTTCCGATACGTTTATTGTATGTCCCATTTTAAGCTGTTTGCATTCAAGGTAACCATGGTTATGGGAATTTGTTTCTATTTCAATAGGGCATTGCTCAACAACACTGAGGCCATACCCTTCAAGGCCAATAATTTTTTTCGGATTGTTGGTCATCAGTCTCATTTTTTTGATACCTAAATCGGCCAGCATCTGAGCACCAATGCCATAATCTCTGAGGTCGTCCTTAAATCCAAGCTTTTCATTTGCTTCTACGGTATCATAACCCTGGCGTTGCAGATCATAGGCTTTTAGCTTGTTGACAAGGCCAATACCTCTTCCTTCCTGTCGTAGGTAAAGAATGACGCCGGATCCTTCCTCATCAATCATCTCCATGGCTTTGTGGAGTTGTTCACGACAATCACATTTGAGTGAACCGAAAATATCACCGGTCATGCATTCTGAATGGACACGGACAAGTGTTGGTTCTTCAGGGTTTATTTCACCTTTTACAATGGCAATGTGTGTAAGATTGTCCAGGTCATTTTCATAAGCAATGATTTTTACATCACCGCCAAATTTTGTGGGAATGATGGTTTCAGCAGCGTTTTTAACAAAGGATTCTTTTCTCATTCGGTATTCAACAAGATCTGCAACAGAGCAGATTCCAATGTCGTGTTTTTCGCTGAATTCCAACAGAGATGGCATTCTGGCCATCGTTCCGTCATCGTCCATTATCTCACAGATAATTGCCGCTGGTTTCATGCCGGCTAAAATCGACAGATCAACAGACCCTTCTGTCTGTCCTATTCTGACCATCACACCGCCATCTCTGGCTCTTAAGGGGAAAATATGCCCTGGTCTCGCAAGGTCAGAGGCTTTGGCATCATCGGCAATTGCAGCGAGAATAGTAGTTGCACGGTCTGCAGCCGAAATTCCGGTGGTAACCCCTTTTTTTGCCTCTATGGAGACGGTAAATCCTGTGCCAAACTGTGATGTATTGTCTGCAACCATCATAGGCAAGTCCAGTTTGTCACACAGATCTGCCGCCATAGGGAGGCAGATCAGCCCTCTACCGTACATAGCCATAAAATTTATTGCTTCAGGTGTGACCGCTTCGGCGGCCATTGTCAGGTCACCTTCATTTTCTCTGTCTTCATCATCGACAAGAATGACCATTTTACCGGCCTTGATATCCTTTACGGCTTGTTCAATTGAAATAACTGGCATCGTTCAAAACTCCTGTAATAAGTGTTGGCAGTCTCCGGGCCCCGTCCCGGACTTCGTTATCCGGACATTTCTGCCGGAATCAGAGAAACCCCGATTTTGCAAGAAAATCCCTGCTGATCGAAGTTGTCTGCCCTGTTTCCTGTGAGCCAACGGAACCTGTTTGATTGCCGATGACAAATTTCTCAATATATTTTCCAACAACATCGGTCTCAATATTTACCGTATCTCCCGGTTTTTTGAAGCCAATTGTTGTTAATTTTGCAGAGTGTGGAATAATGCTTAATTCTATACTCTCCGTGTTGCACTGGTTAATAGTAAGACTTATTCCGTCAATTGCAACCGACCCTTTGTGAATCATGTATTTTAGTAAGCCGTCAGAGACGCTGATCGTTACAATTACTGCATTGCTGAGCTCTTTCATACTTTTTATTGTGCCCATACCATCGATATGGCCTGAAACCAGATGGCCGTCCAGGCGGTCAGAGAGTCTTAATGCACGTTCAAGGTTGACTCTGTTGCCGGGGCGTGCTTTGGCAAATGTTGTAAGCGACATGGTTTCAGGAGCGACATCGACATGGAAGTTTCGCCCTTCAATGGATACAGCAGTAAGGCATGCACCGTTAACTGCTATACTGTCGCCAATTTTTGTTCGGGTCAGATCGAAGTCAGACTCAATGCTGAGACGCATTCCTTTACCTGCAGGCCTGATATCTCTTAAGGTCCCGAGACCTTCTATAATCCCTGTAAACATTTCTTCGATTTCCCCTGTCTATCTGTCCACATAAGCCTCTATCAATACATCATTACCAGATAGCCTGGTGCTGATATCTGACAGCGGTATGCTGTTTTTCATTAATTCAGGCCCTGTACCCCGACTCACGGGAATACCGTCATCGCCACCCAAAAATTTCGGTCCGAAAAAGGCATAAACCTTGTCAACAATGCCTGTGTTTAGGGCTGATGCAATAACTCTGCTTCCCCCCTCAAGTAAAAGACTTGTTATGTTCATTTCACCGAGCCTGTTCATTAGCATATCAAGGTCAATTAGCCCGTTTAATGTGGGCACGTCAATAACTATGGCCCCAAGTGCCTCAAGTCTTTTTTTCTTTTCAGCAAATTGAATATCTGCCCCCTCAAATTTGCCCGAAACTATAACCGTATCAGAATTAGACTTAAGTCGCAACATCTTAGCGTCTTCGGGAAATGTGAGTCTCGTATCAAGAATAATCCGCCTTGGATCTTTTGCCTCAATATTGTCAAGTCTGGTTGTCAGGCTTGGGTCATCGGCTTTGACTGTGTCAACGCCAACCATTATGGCATCGGCGTAATGTCTTATTTCATGAACCAGTTGTCTTGACTCCGGTCCGGATATCCATTTTGAATCCCCGGTTCTGGTTGCAATTCTTCCATCAAGTGTTGCTGCATATTTAAGAATGACAAAAGGGCGTTTTGTTGTGGCGTATTTGATAAAACTTTCATTTAGTTTTTTAGCCTCTGCTTCACAGATGCCTGAGACGACCTCGATGCTGTTTTTTTTTAACGTATCAGCTCCGCCTGATGCTACGGGATTGGGGTCTTCCATGGCCATAACAACTTTTTTAATTCCTGAATCGATGATTTTTTGCGTGCAGGGTGGGGTCTTGCCTGTGTGGTTGCATGGTTCAAGTGTTACATATATTGTTGCACCGGAACAATTTATGGTGCCTGCATCATTAATAGCATTGACTTCAGCATGTGCCTGCCCGTACTTTTCGTGGAACCCGGTTCCAATAATTTGATTGTTTTTGACGACTACAGCCCCAACCATTGGATTGGGTGACGTATATCCTTTGCCTCTTTCAGCAAGGGAAAGCGCTTTTTTCATATAAAAAATATCATTCATAATAACCGGCCTGAACCTGAAAAATTTTATTCAGGTCTATTTTTTTGTCAGGAGATTTTTAAGCTCCAGGACAAAATCATTTACATCCTTGAATTCTCTGTAGACGGATGCAAATCTCACATATGCAATGTCATTGAGGTTATGAAGTTTTCTCATAACAAGCTCTCCGATACTCTGTGACGGAATTTCCTTTTCACCTGTTTCCCGTAAGTCACGTTCAAGTTCATCAAGAAATTCATCTATTGTGATCATGCTGATATCAAGTTTTTCACAGGCCCTTACAATTCCGGCACGGACTTTATTTCTTGAAAACTCTTCACGTCGGCCGTCTTTTTTTACAATCATCACAGAGACTTTTTCAACATGCTCGTACGTTGTAAATCTTCTGTTACAGACCAGACATTCTCTTCTTCTTCGAATAACATGACTGTCTTTACTAAGTCTTGAATCAATTACCTTGTTGTCAACTTCAGAACAATATGGGCATTTCATGGCGTCCTCCTGTTACAGGTACTTCCAGATGCTATTCTGTTTTTATAACTTCTATGCGTGCTTCTGACATCATTTCTTCAGAAATGGCATCAGCATATCCACTTTTGTAGTAAATTGTTTTTATCCCGGAATTAATAAGCATTTTTGCACAGATAGAGCATGGCAGATTTGTACAGAACAGGGTTGCTCCATTTATTGATACACCGTAAAAAGCAGCCTGAACAATCGCATTTTGTTCTGCATGGACGCCTCTGCATAGCTCATGTCTTTCACCGGATGGAATATTCATTTTTTCACGCAGACACCCTGTATCAGCGCAATGTGAAACACCCGTCGGGGCTCCATTGTATCCCGTGGCAAGAATCTGTTTATCTTTAACAAGTACTGCTCCGACTGCACGTCGGGTACAGGTGGAGCGTTTTGCAACCAGTTCAGTTATATTCATGAAATAATCTGTCCATGACGGCCGCTCTGATTTTGTAGTCATATGTATTTCCTTGTAGTGTATTATTCCATTTAATTATCCGGATAATTCTTCAGTCAAACCCGGGGCTTATATATCCAAACGTGTGCTTTGTTCCAAAACGTATAATTTCTTTTAGTCAGTAAATAACGGAAACTCAGCGCACAATGATCGCACTTTCAGTTTGATAGCGTCGAGCTTTGAATCGTTATTTCTGTTTTCTATTGAATCATTAATCAGATCTGCAACAGTCTGCATCTCTTTTTCGCCCATGCCGCGTGTTGACAGAACCGGTGTTCCTATACGGATACCACTTGTAATAAACGGGCTTTGTGTGTCGTATGGTATAACATTTTTATTGGCTGTAATACCAGCAAGGTCAAGCACTGCTTCGGCTTCTTTTCCTGTGATATTTTTGCTTCGAAGGTCGACAAGCATCAAATGGTTGTCAGTCCCGCCTGAAACCAGATTGAAGCCGTGGTTTGCAAGTGCGAGTGAAAGAACCTGCGCATTGTCCACTATGTTTTTCTGGTATTGTTTGAATTCCGGTGTTGATGCTTCTTTGAATGCGATTGCTTTTCCTGCGATCACATGCATTAGGGGGCCACCCTGGATTCCCGGAAAGATCTGTTTGTTTATTTTTGCCGTAAGGTCTTTGGTGGAAAGAATGATACCGCCTCTTGGTCCACGAAGCGTTTTGTGGGTGGTTGATGTTACTATGTCTGCATAGGGTAGGGGGTTCGGATGTACGCCTCCTGCAACAAGCCCTGCAATATGTGCCATGTCAACCATCAGGGTGGCGCCGACAGATTTTGCAACTTCTGAGAACTTATCAAACTCCAATGTTCTCGGATAGGAACTTGCGCCAACAATTATCATTTTGGGTTTGTGGGCTTCAGCTATCTCCTGTACATTTGCCATGTCGATTTTACCGGTGTCTTTGTCAACGCCGTAGTGCTTAAAATCGAAAAGCTTTCCTGAAAAACTTACAGGGCTTCCGTGGGTGAGATGTCCTCCATGTGAAAGGTCCATCCCGAGTACACGATCGCCTGGCTCGAGCATGCCAAAAAGGGCTGCCATATTAGCCTGGGAACCTGAATGGGCCTGGACATTTGCATAACCAGCGCCAAAAAGTTCTTTTACTCTGTCGATTGCAATAGTTTCGACGTCATCTACATATTCACAGCCGCCATAAAAGCGTTTGCCGGGGTAACCTTCAGCATATTTATTTGAAAGAACAGAACCGATGGCTTTCATGACCGTTTTACTGATAACATTTTCAGATGCTATCAGTTCCAGGTTGTTCTGCTGTCTTGAGTATTCATTGTCAATGGCTTCTGCAATTTCCGGATCAACTGTTCTTATGCTTTTGGTGTCCACTGTGATTTTTCCTCTTTATCTTAAGTCCCGTGTTTGAAATAGTGATGGCGTCGTAAAAAGTCCCATCTACTTCGCTTTAGTGATTTGCCAGGCTTTCGACGTACAACATGTACTACTTTAAGCCTGGCAAATCACTAAATTTTGTATATGGCCCCTTTTCTTTAGCCATTTACAGACTTTTTACGAGAACATCAATAGTGGTTAAACATTAATCTCTGTTTTAAATTTTGTCAAACATCTCGATTCTTGTCAGGTGTCTGCCGCCTTCAAAGGGGGTTTCAAGCCAGGCTTTTACAAGGCTTAATGCGAGGGACTCGCCTATAACCCGTGCGCCGAGTACCAGTATGTTTGAGTCATTATGCAGTCGGCTCATTCTGGTTGAAAATTCTTCACTGCATAACGCCGCTCTAACATTTTTGTATTTATTTGCGATCATTGACATTCCGAGGCCTGTGCCACAAAGTAGAATTCCACGATCGTTTTTTTTAGTTGAAACGGCTTCGGCCACTTTTATTCCGAAATCTGTGTAGTTTACTGATTCCGGACCGTGTGTCCCCACGTCTTCGACTTTAAACCCCAACTCTTCAAGGCAGGTTTTTACTTTTTCTTTCAGTTGGTAGGCTGCGTGATCACAGCCAATTATTACAGGCTTTGCTGTAATGTCGGAAAGTTTGCTCATTTAACTGCCCCCTGAAAATGTCTTTGTTTGTATTGGTTTCTATAAAACAAAAGCAGGACGGCACAAAAGTACCGTCCATAAAAATCAAAAATAAAATTGAGACTGCTATTGAACAGGGCGTTTTTTATGCTCTGTCTTTTACAAACGTGATTACGTCATTAACTGTCTTCAGCTTTTCTGAGTCTTCATCTTCAATTTCAATATCAAAAAGTTCTTCCATTGACATGATAAGTTCAACAATTTTAAGAGAGTCAGCACCCAGATCATCAATAAATGATGCTTCAGGGACGACATCTTCAATCTCTACGCCAAGCTTTTCAGCGATTGTTTTTTTAATTCTATCTATAACTGACATTGTGTTCTCCTTGAATAATTCATCCTGAAAATTCCGTTGGTATCTCGTTAAAAATGCGTTCCCGGAATTTTACGGGTTGTGTCTATATGTGCATGCCACCACTGACGTGGATGGTCTGTCCGGTTATATATGCAGCGCTGTCGGAAGCAAGAAATTTAACGACACCGGCCACATCTTCAACGGTTCCGGGTCTCCCAAGGGGGATTTGTTTTGCAATTTCCTCGCGGGCTTCTATTTTCAGTGCGGTTGTCATATCTGTTTCTATAAAACCGGGGGCTACTGCATTTGCAGTAATATTTCTTGACGCAAGTTCTCTTGCAACTGATTTTGTTAAACCGATCAATCCGGCCTTTGACGCAACATAGTTTGCCTGACCGGCATTTCCGGTAACACCTACAAGGGAAGTGATATTGATGATTCTGCCATACTGTTGCTTAAGCATAGTTCTGGTTGCAGCTTTGCAACACAAAAAAGCACCTTTAAGATTGATGTTCATAACATCGTCCCAGTTTTTTTCCTTCATGCGGACGATGAGCCCATCTCTGGCAATGCCGGCGTTATTGATAAGCACATCAATGCGCCCTGTCTCTTCAATGATTTTTTTGAAAAAGGCAATAACATCTGCTTCTGAGCTGACATCGACTTTGCAACCGGTGGCTTGTCCTCCGGCTTCACCGACGAGCCGCTCAGTCACTTTGGCGTCGTCGGATGATGACGAATAATTAAACCAGACAGATGTATCCGGGCCAGCAAATGCCATACAAACAGCTCTGCCTATACCTCTTGACCCTCCGGTTACTACAACGGTACGTTTTCCCATTTCAGGCATTTTTCCCCTGCAATCTCAGTTGATGTTAACAGTTTTAGTTGTTATTCATCTTCTACTTCAATTACGGCTCGGCCTTTATAAGTACCACATGCTGAACATGCTTTGTGCATCATCTTTGGTTCACCGCACTCTGGGCAGGTTGAAACGTTTGGTGCTGCAGTTTTCTGGTGAGTTCTACGTTTACCTATTTTCGATTTAGATGTTTTTCTCTTTGGAACTGCCATGAAATATCTCCTAACTATTTTAATTTGCAAATAATATTTAATATATACAGTAAAATTAATTAACCGTACTTATTTATTTTATTTAGATGGAAATGTCAAGAATATTCAGGAGGCCTTTTTAATATTGTTGAAAATAAACGCTGCATGGGGTGCTCGCTTTATAAAAAAATTGACTTTACCTTTACGTTAAATGGTGCCCTGTTTGTTGCTAAGCGGGTGTTTATTCTGAAAAAAGTTTCTTTACTTTTTTTGGCTTTTATAATAGGTATAACAGTTTACGGAAGAAAAACGGAGTGTATAACTGCCTCAGATTAGGGGGGCAGCAGAAATAGTTTATTATTTTTTTGATATCGACAGTTTTTTATGAGGTTCGTCGGAAACGCCCTGTTGGATTTATTGTGCAAAATGGAGATGCGCTGTCAACGGTTTTCGTAATGGCTGATTAAAAGCCTTTTCATAAATTAACGGATATCCACATTTTGATAAAGGAGAGAGTGATATGGGAAAAATTGTTAAAACGGTGGACGGTAACACGGCTGCTGTACATGTTGCTTATGCATTTAGTGACGTTGCAGCACTCTATCCGATTACACCATCAACGCCAATGGGTGAAACAGCAGATGCCTGGGCGGCAGATGGACGGAAGAATATTTTCGATCAGGAAGTAAGTGTAAAGCAGCTTCAGTCAGAAGCGGGCGCAGCGGGTACTGTTCATGGTGCATTGTCTGCAGGTGCACTTACTACGACATTTACGGCATCACAGGGGCTTCTCCTGATGATTCCGAACATGTATAAGATTGCGGGTGAGTTGCTCCCGACAGTTTTCCATGTATCAGCAAGAGCTCTTGCATCACACGCATTATCCATTTTTGGTGATCATCAGGATGTTATGGCTGTTCGCCAGACCGGATTTGCCATGATATGCTCAGGCAGTGTGCAGGAAGTTCACGACATGGCCCTTGTTTCACACCTTGCGACGCTTGAAAGTCGGGTTCCTTTTTTACATTTCTTTGATGGTTTCAGAACGTCAAGTGAGATTCAGAAGGTTGAACTTGTTGATTATGATGATATGAAAGCACTTGTTAACCAGGACGCTATCGAGGAATTCAGACAGAATTCAATGAATCCTGAACATCCTGAAATCAGAGGAACAGCCCAGAATCCTGATATTTATTTTCAGGGTAGAGAGGCAGCAAATCTTTATTACGAAGATGTTCCGAATATCGTAAAAGAATGTATGGAACAGGTTTCCCAGCTGACTGGCAGATCATACAAATTGTTTGATTATGTGGGTGATCCTGAAGCAGAAAGAATCATTATTGCAATGGGCTCCGGTTGTGAAGCCATCGAAGAAACCGTTGTACGTTTAAATGAGGAAGGTGAGCGTGTTGGTCTTCTTAAGGTACGTCTTTACAGACCGTTCCACGCTGAAGCATTCCTTTCTGTTCTACCTGCAACGGTTGAAAAAATTACTGTTCTTGACAGAACCAAAGAACCTGGCGCTATCGGTGATCCACTTTATCAGGATGTTTGTTCATTATTTTTTGAGCATGGTGAGGCACCTGAAATCGTCTGCGGTCGTTATGGTCTTGGTTCAAAGGAATTTACACCTGCAATGGTTAAGGCCGTTTATGACAACATGAAGGTTGTTGGTCCGAAAAACCATTTCACTATTGGTATTAAAGATGATGTTTCTTATAAATCTCTTGATTTTGATAACAATTTTGATGCTGCGCCAGCTGGTACAGTCAACTGTAAATTCTGGGGCCTTGGATCAGATGGTACTGTTGGAGCAAATAAAAGCGCTATTAAAATTATCGGTGACAATACTGATAAATATGCACAGGGTTATTTTGCATATGATTCTAAAAAATCAGGTGGGATTACAGTATCACATTTAAGATTCGGTGATCAGCCAATCAAGTCGACCTATCTTGTAAATGCACCGTCTTTTGTTGCATGCCATAAAGCCAACTATGTTGAACTTTATGATGTCATTGAAGGTATTACAGAGGGTGGTACGTTTCTTCTTAACACGTCATGGACTGCCGAAGAACTTGAAAAAGAACTTCCTGCATCAATGAAGCGGGATATAGCGGCTAAAAGTGTAAAGCTATACACAATTGATGCTGTAAAGGTTGCCGGTAATGTGGGCCTTGGCGGCAGAATTAACATGATTATGCAGACAGCGTTTTTCAAGCTTGCTGATGTTATGCCTTTTGAAGAAGCGATTGCGCTTCTGAAAAAAGATATCGCTAAAACCTATGGTACAAAGGGCGATAAGATTGTTCAGATGAATATTGATGCCGTTGACCAGGCACTTGAAGGACTTGTCGAAGTTGCAATTCCTGCAAGTTGGAAAGACGCAGCTGATATGGCCGCTGAAGTAATTGATGAAGTTGTTCCTGAATTTATTGAGCAGGTACTTCGTCCGGTGAATGCACAGAAAGGAGATTCTCTTCCTGTTTCAGCATTTCCTGCTGATGGTGTTTTTCCGGTTGAAACTTCAAAATATGAAAAACGTGGTGTTGCAATTGAAGTTCCTGAGTGGATCGCAGAAGATTGTATTCAGTGTAATCAGTGTTCTTTTGTGTGTCCTCATTCAGCAATTATTCCTATTCTTGTTTCAGATGAGGAGCTTGCCCAGGCACCTAAATCCTTTAAAACAATTCCTGCTCTTGGAAAAGAACTTAAAGGTAAATTTACTTTCCGTATGCAGGTAAATGCACTTGATTGTCAGGGCTGTGGAAACTGTGCTGATATCTGTCCTTCTAAAAAATGTGCTCTTATCATGAGACCTATTGATGGACAGGTTGAAGCAGAAAAAGATAATTTTGCTTTTTCTGAAATGGTTGATTTTAAAGATGACCTGATGAAGCGTAATACGGTTAAAGGCAGCCAGTTGCAGAAACCGTTGATTGAGTTCTCCGGTGCATGTGCCGGTTGTGGTGAAACGCCATACGTTAAGGTGCTTACGCAGCTTTATGGTGAGCGAATGACGATTGCAAACGCAACGGGTTGTAGTTCAATCTGGTCTGGTTCTGCGCCGTCTTTCCCATATAGCACTAACAGAGAAGGCTTTGGACCGACATGGGGTAATTCACTCTTTGAAGATGCGGCAGAATATGGTTACGGTATGGCCATTGCTATGAATCAAAGACGTGCACATCTTACTGACTTGATGGTCAAGGCTCTGGAAATTGATATTTCTGAAGAAGCAAAAGCTGCAATGACCGGATGGCTCGCAAATTCAAATGATCCTGAGAAATCAAAAGAATTCGGTGATCAACTGAAAGTTCAGCTTCTGGGTGAACCTGAAAGTGACCTGATTGATGAAATTGATTCCATGGCAGATCTTTATACCAAGAAATCACATTGGATTTTCGGTGGTGACGGTTGGGCATATGATATCGGTTTCGGTGGGCTTGATCATGTAATTGCAACCGCCGAAGATATAAATATCCTTGTTATGGATACTGAAGTATATTCAAATACAGGTGGGCAGGCATCAAAGGCTACGCCATCAGGTGCTATCGCAAAATTTGCAGCTTCCGGTAAAAAAATTGGTAAGAAAGACCTTGGTCTGATTGCTATGTCTTACGGATATGTTTATGTTGCCTCGGTTTCAATGGGGGCCAATAAACAGCAGATGATGAAGGCTTTTATTGAAGCTGAAAGTTATCCCGGACCTTCAATCGTGATTTGTTACGCACCTTGTATCAATCAGGGTATTAAAAAGGGTATGGGTAAGACTCAGGAAGAGATGAAGCTTGCTGTTGAGTCAGGTTACTGGCCACTATACAGATATAATCCGCTTCTTGTTGAAG
>JQIA01000985.1_pt1 | contig 15203 bp, 15 predicted proteins | sample 811431 | NCBI WGS metagenome assembly JQIA01 (sample SAMN02998118, study PRJNA258478) | marine sediment metagenome | biome: marine; feature: seafloor; material: sediment; isolation source: oil-polluted sediment collected from 3 locations (0.5 km, 0.7 km and 0.9 km)... | place: USA: Gulf of Mexico ... | reverse complement strand
CAACTTTTACCACAAAAGGTTAATATCGAAATGATGAATACTTTTCTTGACGGAGTGGTTCACTGAACGCTTACAGTTGTTTTACCGGTACCGTGGCTACCCGACTCTGCAATAATATAATTCAACATTCATCATCCTCAAAAATCTTTATTGTTTTTTAAGTACTGATGAGATTTTTAAATTCAGGAGATATTTGAACAGAAACACAAATAGCTCATGCCGATTGGCTATGAGCTGATAGATTTACTGAATAACCTTTTATCTGGTTAATCAGGACTTGCAGATAAAACAGTGTGAGATGGTGATTATTAGAATAATGTTTTTTTTTGTCAAGATGTTTTTGAAGGGACTCAATTCATAAGCATGAAATCAACTTCGCATTTCAGTATCTCGGACAAAATTATATCCCATAGGTTAAAACTCAATTGATTCGAACTCATATTTACTTAATATTGCTTTAAAATCATCGTCATCAAAATATTCTTTCCAATCTTCATCTTTCTTAATATGTTCAATTGTAATTTGCTTATTTTCTAAACTTTTGCCTAAATAATAAAAAGCATTTTCTTTTTCTGCTTTCAAAGCATAAACACATGCATAATTGTAACATAGGCCAGACTGATCAAACACTTTTTTGAATTTTTCTAAAGCCTGGTCATACACTTTGTCGGCCTCTTTTCCTGATTTGGTTTTTGCAAAATCCAATAAATGATAACCCCAGCAATTCAAATCCTTATGGCTATCTGGGTTTATTTCGAAAGCCTTATTGAATTTCTCAAAAGCCTCTCTATACAATTTATCTGCCTCTTTTCCTGATTTGTTTTTTGCCAAAAATGCTAAACAGTCTCCCCAGCTGACCCAAGCCGGATGATAGTTTGGATTTATTTCACATGACTTTTCAAATTTTTCAGAAGCTTGTCCATATATTTTTTCACCTTCTTTTCCTGATTTTCTTTTTGCAAAATTCACTGAGTAAATTCCCCAGTTGTACATATGAAGGTGATTGTCTGATTTTATATCAATAGCCTTTTTAAATTTATCAAAGGCCTGGTTATACATTTCGTCAGCATCTTTTCCTGATTTGGTTGCTGCAAAATCACCTAAAAAGACCCCCCAGCTGTTTAAAGCAAAGCTATCGGCTGGATTTATTTCAATAGACTTTTTGAATTTGCTAAAGGCCTGACCATATATTTTTTCAGCGTCTTTTCCTGATTTTATTCTTGCAATCCCCCCTAGGGTCCTACCCCAGCCGTTTAAAGCAAAACTATCGGCTGGATTTATTTCAATAGACTCTTTGAATTTTTCAAGAGCTATGCCATACAATACTTCGGCCTCTTTCCCAGACTTGGTATTCGCCAAGTTATTCAAAGAGTCCCCCCAGTTATTATGAACGATGCTATAGTCTGGTTTTATTTCAACAGCCTTTTTAAATTTTTCAAAGGCTTGGTCATACAATCTGTCAGCCTCTTTGCCTGATTTATTTTTTGCCAATACCCCCAAATAATATCCCCAATTAGATATAGGAATAGTGTCATTTGGGTTTATATCAATAGCTTTTTTGAATTTTTCAAAAGCTTGGTCATACAATCTGTCAGCCTCTTTTCCTGATTTGATGCTTGCAAAATTCGCCAAACCGTTACCCCAGCTGTTCAATGCTGTGTTACCATCTGGATCTATATCAGCAGCCTTTTTAAATTTTTCAAAAGCTTGGTCGTACAATCTGTCAGCATCTTTTCCTGATTTGAGTTTTGCCAAAGCCACAATATTCACTCCCCAACGGCTCAAAACAATGTGCTCGTCTGGCTTTATTTCAATAGCTTTTTTGAATTTTTTAAAGGCTTGGTCATATATTGCTTCGGCCTCTTTCCCAGATTTGGTTTTTGCATAATTCCCTAAAGAGTATCCCCAGAAGTTAAATGCTAGGTGATAGTCTGGTTTTATATCAACAGACTTTTTAAATTTCTCAAAGGCTTGGACATACAGTATTTCAGCTTCTTTACCTGATTTGGTATTTGCCAAATGCTCCAAATAGATCCCCCAGTTAGACAGAGCAAGAAAGTCGTCTGGCTTAATATCTATAATTTTTTTGAATTTTTCAAAAGCTTGGTCATAAATTTTTTCGGCATCTTTTCCTATTTTGGTACCTGCCAAATCCCCTAAAAAGACGCCCCAGCTGTTTAAAGCTATATCGTTATTTGGTTTTATCTCAATAGCCTGTTTGAACTTTTCAAAAGCCTGTTCATATAATACGTTTGCCTCTTTTGCTGGTTTAATTTTTGCCAACTGCCCTAAAGAGTTTCCCCAGCTACTCAAAGCTATGTGGTGATCTGGTTTTATATCAATCGACTTTTTAAATTTTCTAAACGCCTCCTCATTCAATTCTTCAGCTTCTCTTTCTGATTTAGTACTTGCCAACTTATCTAAAAAGTTCCCCCAGTAGATAAACAAATCAGCTAATAGTTTATTAATTTCAGAGTTTTTTAAACTCAGTGCTTCATCAATTATTTGATTATTTTTCTCACTTTGAAAGTCTTCATTAATCACAATATCAATAATTTTCTTTTTTAATAAATCAATATCTGTACTACCTTTAATTGTATCTGACGCTTCGGCATCACCTTTTTCAAATAGTTGAATTGCTTTTTCAACTTGTTTTTTCGCAATCATCAACCTTTCTTTAACATTTTTATAGTGGTTCTCTTCGTTGATATCGACAATATTTTCTAGTAAAGAGTGTAATGAAGTAAAAGGTTTATCGATAATTGTAGGTTGAGGTAGTTTCAGTTCTGAGTTTAACTTCATCATAAATGAGTCAGCGTCATACCCTTTAATGACAAAAGCGTTTGTGTTTTCTTTTTTAAGTAGCTTATCACAAACCACCTGACAGGGATCGTCATCTTTATAAGCAACCCAGTAAAGGCCATTATCAAACCGGCCAAGCTTAGTTAAATGCTGAAAGATCCGGTCCTCTCCGCTGTAACCAATAAATATCCAAGGGCGATTATTAGTTATTCTATGAAATATTGGAGGAATGACTTTGTCTACTTTTTTCATTTCTTCTTGTGTGTTCAACAACCATAATCCATGATGCTGCCCGTGAAGATATATGACCGATTTTTCTTTAAAGGTTGTTGTTGTAAGTTCTTTAAGCACTGCCATATCATATGTGGGGGGGATCTCATTAAATAATGCTAAGGCTTTAAGCATTAAATCATCAAAATTAACAGTCAAGACATAATCAGCAAAGCCTTCTTTCATCAATTGAGCAAGATAAATATGGGTAACATTTATCTTACTATGTTCAATATACTCTTTTAATAATCTATTTTGACCATTAGGCCCTAAACATTCCATTAGGTTCGGGTATGTCTTTTCTTCATCTTTCAATTTTTTTATTGAAGGATGGTTTGAGTGCTTTTCCAAAATATCTGAAACAATCTCTGCTGCTAATGGGATATTACCTGTTTTTGAAGCTCCAGCACCTAAAAAAAATATAGGAGCAGGTTGATTGTTTTCTTTTGCTTCGTTCATTAAATAGGCTAATTCTTCTATTGTCGTAGTTTTCATATCCCTTCCATTGCGCAGTTTTTAATTTTTTACCCTTATCTTATAAACCACCTACTCTGACTTTTCACTTTTCAAACCATTTCCTTTGGTGCTTTGATCGAATTCTTCACTCAAAATTTCAACGAGATCACAAACATCAAATATAGGTTCCTTAGGTTCATGATAATAATGTAATGAATAGTCTTTTCTAAGTATTCGAGCTTTTACTTCTTTATAGTCTACAAATTCTTTTGAATATTCATACTTTGCTGTATCAATACTCGTAATTGCATGAATACGCTTGGTCTTTAAATCAATGGACAAGCCAATATCAGCTGCAAAAAATACTGTCTCACTTTCGAATGCATCATTAAATATTTCCGCCAGTTCTATTCGGTGGCCTTTTAATTCTTCACCAAATTCCGAAATAAAACATACCTCAGGTTGTAAGACTTCATTGATTCTAACTAATCCCAAGCGTCCCAAATGGTTTTTATAGTAGGTTTTCTTACTGGTATTGTCTTTATTCAAATAATTGAGTTCATAACTTTTAAATCCTCCTAAATGAGCAATCAAAAGATCAACCTTCTTGTATTTCTTTTTAACACGTTTATATTCTGATTCAATGGTATCATTCCAACCGGTATCACCAGTATAAACTATCACTGAACCTTTAATTTTAAATACAAAACCAACAGAATTACGATCTGAAATGATATCATAATGTTTAGCTTTCAGTACCTCCATTTCAATACCACAGACTTTAATATTTGAACCTTCTTCAATAATATGAACCGAATAATAAGCACTTGAAAAGAGATCAAACATTCCAGAATATTTTTTAAAGGTACTCAAGGTCATATAAATTTTGATAGTTTTTTCTCTTTTAGATTTTTTAAAAACCTCCTGTATGTCTTTAGTCTCAACTTTATTTGGGTCAATGTTTCTTTCTTGAGCTATTTCATTACAGATATCCTGACGTTGTTTTGAACCGTCAATACTATCATTAGAGTTTTCATTATCCGGATCACCCTTAATTATTTCGTTGTACTTATGAAGCAAAGTTAATATCGACTCTAGATCTGCTGTATGATCATTATGAGCGTGAGAAACTACAACCGCGTCAATTTCGTTAAATAGATGTCCTGCCCCCTTAAAATTATCTATAAAATTAAATCCAGGATCAATAACAATGCCTTCACCACCAACCTTTATAAAATAACCACCGCCCTTACTAATATGATAATTATTTGCAATAATAGGGGTATATGAGTTCCATCGTCTCAACACGGAGAAACAATTTTCAATATTTAATTTCTTTAAAACAGCGGGTTTCTCATCGAGAAAAGAATAAAAACTTTTTTGATTCTTTGATGCATTACGTGCCATGCCCTTTTGATTAATTTGTTTTAGTACCTTCGTGATCCGATCGTCATCTTTATCAGTTTTTTCACTGGCTTTGAGATTGTTTTCAAGCCTCTTTATATTTTTTTCAATTATTGTTTTGTTGTAAGGTTGAGTTTCCAGGCTTAAGGCTTTTTTAAAAGCCTCCATAGCCTTATCATTTTCACTTAATTTTAAATGTACGATGGCTTTTTGATTCCATGGTACAGCTGCCTCTTTTTTATTTAATAAAATGGCTGTTTCATAAGTCTCTATAGCTTTATTATTTTCGCCTAATTCTTTATAGATATTCCCTTTTTGGGACCATGCATCCATAGACGTTTTATTCAGTTCTATGGCATATTCTATAGCGTCAAAAGCACGGTTATAGTGACCTTGTTTGCCTAAGACACAAGATTTTCCGAACCATCCGTTTGGATATTCTTTATCTATCAAAAGAGCTTTGTCAAAAGCATCATTAGATTTTTCGTATTCACCTAAATGATAATACGCAAAACCCTTTCCACCCCATGGCTTAGAATTTTCAATATCAAACTTAATTGCAATATTAAAAGCTTCAAGAGCCATTTCGTAATTACCTTGCGCATTGAATATAGTACCCTTTCCATGCCATGGCGAAGCATTTTGTTCATCCAGGTCTATAGAATGGTCATACGCATCAAGAGCTTTATCGTATCTTCCTTGAGCATAATGGATATTACCCAGTAGTATCCATGTAGGAGGAAATTTTTTGTCAATATTCATTGATTTTTCACAAATTTTCATTGCATCAGAATAAGAATTCAATCTATAGGCTATCGACCCTTCAAAATAATAACTAATAAGATTTAAACCTAAACCAGTACATTTTTCTAAAAATTTTCTCATTATTTCAATAACAGCTTCATCGGAGTATACTCGACGAACTTGATCATAGTATTCTAAGAGTATTTTCTTTTGTTCAGTCTTTTGATCCATAACTTATCAGGTACTCCATATATTTATGCATTAAGTTAATTCACCTGGGTTATTCCAACAAAGTCCGCTTGCTACACCCAACACCTAAATGAAATTCATTATGAGTTTCGGTGTGAGGGTCTTCAAACAATTCCGGATCCAAATCAGCCAGAATGGTTTCGTCGGGTACCGGTGTTGATGCCTCTATATATTCAGCCTTGTTGGATGAATATATTGCTGAGCAAGCTACAAGTGTTAAAATTAATACTACGCCGATAATACCACCATAGGCTATTAACGGGATTCTTCTTTTCGGTGTGGCAGTCGCTTCTTTTATTGCTGCTGTCAGTTTTTCTTTTAAATCGTCAGTCATAAATTACTCGTTAAACACTTTATATGAAGCCACTAATAGCTATATTTTTTTTAATGGACGACAGTTTCTGGTTGAAATCTTCTGCTTTCGTAATACTCATCAGCAAGTGCAGTCATTTTAAAATCGATATCTTGTCCGGTAATTTCTTCAACAGCTTTTTTTACTTCGAAAAGATCAGCGTGGAAAAATTCTTTTCTACGATTCACTGCATTTACACGCTTGTCTTTGAATTTTCGATGTAGTGATGCTTCAAGTGCTGGAGCATCTTCAGCATGAATAATTGCGTGAATATCAAATTTAAAAGGTACACTCGCATCTCCTAATTCTTTTACCCTGTCTAAAGGATCAAGACGACGTGTTAATCCAATTTTGCAAATCCCTTCACCAAATGAGCCCACATTACTTATAATGTAAACATGGCCTCTACGTGTTTGTTCAGCGAGACTTTTTGCTCTTTCACCCTGCACAACAGCTTCGGCAAGTTGATGTTCTAAGTCTTCAATACGTTGTTCGGCGATAATACGCTCGTCTTCTGTAGCTTTTTCAAGTGAAGCCCTAGCTCTTTCAAGCATTTTTCTATACATTTGCTCTTCTTTATCTGTTACAGCTATCGCACGATCATACTCTTTTTGGGCTTTTACCTCTTCACGCATTTGCTCTTTAATAAGACGTTGCTCTTCTTGTTCTTCCTGTTTTTTTAAAGAATGCTGATACTGAAGGGTACACTCATCATATTTGAGTTTTATATAATCGGTATTAAATCCACAGTGTAATGTTGCTGCTGATTTTTCGAGTTTTGTTGATAGTTTATCAATTTGTTCCAGTGTCCGAGGAAAAGTGCTGGGACCTACTTTTCCAATAAGGTAATCACAATCAATATTAAAAGCTTCAAGCATAAGTGCAATTTGACCATTAAGGATTTTTTGGTCTGCCTTCTGATCCCCAGTAATGGAAATATATCTTGGGTATTTTATCGCAGTCTTATCTTTTATAGATTGCTTTTGTTTTTGCCTTACACGTTTTATCTCTTCAGCAAATCTCACAGACGTTTTAAACAAATATTCTGGTTCTTCGAAATGCCCGCATGCTACATATTCATCAAGTCGTGAGTATAAGTCGACACGAGACATTAACTCATCGAGTTTTGTAGAGAATCTTTCTCGTTCCTCTTCTTTGCTATGAATTTCATTTTTAATCAAAGCCAACTGATCAGAAGAATAAGCTAATTCGTCTTTAACTTGCTTTGCACTCTCACTTAACTCCTGAAGAGCAAGTGTATTGTTATTGACTTCGTTAAATTTCTCTTCAGCCTTGTCAAGTTCAACCCTTGCCTTGGCAACTTGCTTTACAAATGATTGCAGCTCAGCTTCAACATGGCTCTTTCTCAATGTGGAATGTTTTCTTTTCTCAACACTGACCTTTATACTTTTCTCATTGGACTCAATTTCTTTCTCAATTTGATTCACATCTTTTGTATATTTTTCAAAATCTGTTTGTATTGCTGACAATCTCACTTTATCTTCTTCGATTTGCACATTAATCGTCTGCAACTTATCTGTTTTTGCTTGAACTTTATATTTATACCGGAGGAATAGAATGACCATTAATAGACAGATACAACTTTCAATTCCAACTATTAATGGATAAGTCATTTTATCTCCTTATTTTAAAACCTGATCAACAATTTGATTTCTAACAAGCTCTCTTTTCTGGCATCGCATTTCAAAAGCAATTTGTTCTGCTTGTTTTTCTTCCAGCGTCTTTCTCTTTTCCTCAGCGTTCTCTTTCGCAATACGATCCTTCTCAGCCTGTACCTTTTTTCTTTCTTCTGCTTTTCCTATAGATATTCGCTCACGCTCTTCCTGTTTTTGTTGCCTTTCTTCAGCTTTTTTCAGAGCTATCTGTTCTTTTTCGTCCTTCTTTCTTTGCCTTTCTTTAGCTTTTACTTGCGATATTCGTTCGTGTTCAGCTTTTTTATTAACTCGTTCCTGCTCTTTTAATTGGCGAATTTGTTCCTTTTCTAAAACACGCCGTCTTATTTCAGCTTCGCGGATTTTTTTCTTTTTTTTCTTTCCATCATCCGCAAAAAGAACCACCACGATAATTATTATAAGAATTACATATTCCATTATTTTAAAGCATACTCCTCAAGAGCTTTAATCACAGTTACTGTATTTTCTTTTGATTCTTTTCCAGCACACACCTAATTTTTTCACAATCATTCAGCTTCATCATATAAACCAATATTGTTAATTAGGTTTTTTGAATACTGATAAATGTCTGTCAACTCAGCTATTGGATAGCGCGTTTCTTTTTTATCTTTATCGAAAAGACCAATATATTTTTGGCCTGCGTTGAAGTGAAGTCTGCAAATAGGCTTTCGATTATTGTCATCAAGAAGAATTCCAAAATATGACTTAGTATCTCTGTGCACCACACGATTAGGGGCAATCTTCTGAGCCATAATTGCCCGGACTATTTGATAACCTTCGAGCTCTTCTTCAGTTGTTATTATTCCGTCTGCCTTATCAACTTCAACCTCTTGCTCATCTTCAGTTTGTTTTTCCTCAGTTTGCTTTGCTTTTACTGAATCAAGAAAATCACTAACACTTTCATTAACAAATTGGGAAGAGGCCTTTTTAACAAACTCAGTAAACTGTTCTTTTGCTGTTAAAGTAAAACGCGAACCGCTGTTAACAGCATTGAAGAAAAATTTAACAAATTCATCTTCAGGGTTTTTAAACTGCTCAACCATAATTTTTTTGATATGGGAGGTATATTTTAGCTCATTGGCTGTGCTTAACATGCGATCGAGGTCGAACTTTTCTTTCCCCAACTTTTTAACTTCAGCCAAAAGATTTTTTCTTAAGTTAAGCATATCCAGCTCAAGAAAAGGCTTTTTATCCATTTTGTTTTTTTCATCAAGATCGGAGAAAAACATATACTGAACACCATTTGTCAATATTGCTATCCGCGATTTTGTCACAGTAAAATACCGATACAGTTGGCTCTTGTTTGCATCACTAAGATTACTTTTTGCTTTTTTGCATTCAATTATGATAATCACTTCATTATTTTGCATAATGGCATAATCGACTTTTTCACCCTTTTTAGTTCCATGATCTGCTACAAATTCAGGTATAACTTCTTTTGGGTTAAACACGTCATAACCAAGAGCCGACATAAAGGGCATAATAAGAGCATTTTTCGTAGCCTCTTCAGTCTCCAAATGATCCATTAAAGATGGGATTTTGTCTGCTAATACGCTTATCCTTTCATCAAAACTCATAGCTTACCTCCTGGTTATATTGGTATATGTATTTTCAGATCACTCCTTAAAAGCCTTCATCATAGTTATTATATTTTCTTTTGATTCACTTTCTTTCTTTTTCAACTCTTCCCGTAATATCTTAGCAACCTTTTCTCGTTGTTTTGAGTTGAGTTTAATACCCGTTTCTTTTTCAGCTTCATCAAGAATCTGAATTGCCGGATCTATCGGGCTAACATTATGGATATCGCCACATTCAATTTCATCTGACCTCATAATCTCGATTAATTTTTCAGGGCCACAATAATTCTCTATTGCTTTCAAATGCAATGCATTAACCGGACTACCTCTTTTAAGATCACTAAAATAACTACCTGTTTTATTTATAGTTTTAGCCATTTTAGCCGCAAGCCCGCGTTCAGATTCTATCAGCTCAATAACTCTATTACGCAACGTATCTTTAAATTTATTTATATGCGCATGCCCATATTTAATATTCAAAACTAGTTAAGTAAGCAAATTAACAACATCCAAACAAAGGTAAAACAATGAGCCTTGAAGCCAGCACAATGAAACCAGTAGACATCAAAATAGCGTTAATGAAAGCTGAGGTTACTCAAGCCCAAATCGCAAAGGAGCTTGAAGTAAGTAGAGCGTCGATTTCATTAACAATCAAAGGCACATCGAAAAGCAAAAGAGTCCGAGCTTGTATCGCAAAACATATTGGGAAAAAAACAACTTAAATCTGGTCTTAGTGGCTCTTTTACTTAACAAATTAACCTAATAAATTAATAACGCTTTGTCAAATAACTACCGTGCAAATTTAACAAGTAAGAAAAACTTAACAACCATCGGTAATAATTGGAATTAGGAAGAAAAGGGAAAATACTAATGTGCGATATAGCCGAAATTCTTGGAACATATCCGAAAAAACATAAAAAACCAATTGCTGATCAACTTGGAATGGCAGCACAAACCTTACAACGGCAGTTAAACCCCTACGATCCAGACACAATGCCTGTAACATCAATAATCTCTTTTATCCGTGCTTGTAATAATGATTTCACTGTCCTTGATCATATTGAAAACAGGCTTGGAAGAGTCGCTATAAGCATTCCTTCTAAAACAACCGAACTCGATTATACATCAATTGCCCCACTTGCAAAAGCCAGTGGTGGAGCTATCTCAGAATTCGCAAAGGCAATAGAAGATAAAAAAATCACAAAAGAAGAAGCAAAAGACTGCTTACGGGAACTCAGTAATATGACAGCCGTTGCAATGGGGCTTATTCAGGAATTGCCTAAGATAATTGAGTAAAAAATAGTCAAAATTTTCTCTAAGAGAATCTGTCGGGAATGGCCTTCCGGCACTAATGAGACAGGCTGAGCTGATAGATTTTACTGCAGGTATGCGGGTTGAATAAACGGTGTGAGAACCTAAAAAAAGTGAGGCTCTTATGAAAAAAATCGAAGAATACATCGACAAATATCTAAACAGATTTACAGGCGAATTTTTAAGATTAATTCTTTATGTAGCAATTGGGTATGCCTGGGCTGTTCATGCTTATGGAGTATTAAAATAATGCCAAACAAAAATCCAAAACTTACATTTGGCAGGCATTATGGAGAACACATTTCCGAGGTACCAAGCTTTTATCTAAAATGGCTAATGACTAAATACAAAGGCTCTTTTAAATACGTAGAAGCAGCACGGGAAGAATTTTCACGAAGAACAACCTGGGGCCGACACTGGAACAAGCCCAACGAACGGAGAATGTCATGATGGTTTCAAAAAAAGCAAAAAGCAATCCAGAATCTCACGTTAAAGAGTTTCTTATCGAACAGATGAACGGCCCAGAAATCTACCAGAAATATGCAACATGGTGCGAGAGCAAACATATTCAGCAAGTTAAACTTCCGACATTCTTTCTTTTCCTCTTCCAATTTTTTGGGGCAATAAAGACATGAGATGTAGAAAATGCAGAAAAACGATGAGAATCAAGACTTATTATCATACACCAAAATCAGACAACACAATTTATAATTGGCAATGTGTATGTAACTATGAAACCACAACCAAGGAAGTCTGCTAATGGATCACATGACACACGACAATATATCTGCTACTGCCGACATTATTGCAAAAAAAGTAATTGAAATGCTTCGGGTTGAAAATGTTTATCCAAAATGGATGGAATTAAACGAAGCTATAAAATATGCAAAAACATCAAAAAACACAATTAAATCATGGATTGATGAAGGTTATATCTATGGATTTAAACGTAGTGGGAAGTGGATAATTGACAGAGAGTCGATCGACAACTGGTACTCTTCTGAAAATTTCGGGTAATTCATCATGATTCCAAAAGTAAATTACAATACGAGCATGGCGAACCTTTGGAAACATACTTCAAATGATCGATACTATGCAGTCTGGCAGGAGAATAATAAAACACGCAGAGTTGCACTTTGTGAGAAAGGCTCAAAACGTGCGACCAAAGATAAAGCCCATGCAAAAAAGCTCTTGAATCATTTTAATCGCAAACTGCTATCTGGGAAAGCCTCAAATATTTCCAGAGGTGTAAAAGTAAATTTATTTGAATTTGTTACAGAATTTCTCAGCTATATCGAAGCCAGCAAGGAAGATTCAACACATTATCTTTACGACGTTGCCCTCAGAAAAGCAAAAGACAGCTGGGGAGATATAAAACTCAATCATATTACAAACCGTCATTTCGACCAGGTAATAATGGATATGATTAGAGCTGATTTAAAACCGCCTACAATTAATAAAAACCTCAGACATATCAAAGCAGCTATAAGAAAAGCAGTTGAGTGGGAGTATATCAATAAAGCACCAATATTCCCAAAGCCACTCAAGGTCAAAACGGTAGTAAGGTATATTCCCAAAAACCATTTACGAAAAATAATCAAGCAGATTACAAATGAAGAATTTTATGATTTTTGTATGCTGTCCGGCTATACAGGCTTACGTTCCGGCGAACTAATAAGATTAAATTTTGACGATATCGACAACCCGAAAGGTTTTTTACGCATAACACCAGAACAAAAAAATAAAGACGATTCCCGTATTCCTATCAATTCAACTGCCAGAGAAATTTTAAATCGCTGTGTTGCTCGAAAATTAAAAAAAGTTTTCAGATTCAAAAGCCAGACCGATATTTCCCATGCTTTTAAAAGGGTAGTCCGGAAGGCAGAGTTTGAAACTTATCAGTTCCATGATCTCCGCCACACATTTGCCAGCATGATGGCCATAAATGATGAAAATCCAGTCGCCATTCAAGAATTGATGCGACACAAATCATTCACATCAACTTTAGTTTATACAAAGCTTTCACCCTCTCATTTAAAAGCTGCTTCAGAAAAACTCAATTTGGGTTCAATTCCAAGACCAACAAAAAAATCCCCAAAGAAATAATCAATTTCATAAAACTTATATAATAATGACACCTTACTTTATAGTGTTGTTTTACACAAATAACAATTTAATGAATTTACTACAATGGTTGTTGCATTAAAGTCAGATGCCTCTCAAAACATTTAAAGTTAATTTTTGAAAATTATTTGCATTTTACAGCATTAAGTGATATTCTTTAAAAACATTAAATACCAACCTTTGACAACATTAATTTTTTTAAAAAAAATGAGATTAAAATGCTTATTGAATTCAAAGTACAAAACAACGCTTCTTTTAACACCTCTCAGACTTTAAGTATGTTGGCTTCAAGTTCTACAAAAGAAAACTTTAATGAAGAAAATACTATTCCTATTAATAAATTTGGTATAACCAACGTGGTTAAATCTGCTGCTGTTTTTGGAGCAAATGCTTCTGGCAAAACGAATCTTTTTAAAAGCTTCTTAGCACTACAAAATATTGTTTTAAACTCCTTAACTACGGCCGAGTCGGATAATCTTGATACAATAATTCCGTTCTTATTAAAAGATGATCCGTTCGATAATCCATGCGAATTTGAGGTTCTTTTTTTTTATCATGGTAATTTATATAGATATGGCATTTCAATTGTTGAAAATATTATTTCTGAAGAGTGGCTATATTGGACAAAAACGTCTCGGGAGACAATGTTATTTTACCGTACGGGCCAAAAAGTAGAAATAAATAAGAGATCATTTTCAGAATCCATAGACTTTGTTAAAGAAAAAGATGGTACTTCTTATGTTGAAAAAACAAGAGAGAATGTACCATTCCTCTCAGTTCTCTCGCAATTTAATGGGCAAAAGTCTCGAACGGTTGTTGATTGGTTTAAAAAACTAAAAATAGTTTCAGGAATTTCAGAATCATCTTTCCAATCATATACTATAGAACTTTTTGACAATAACCCCAAATTTAAATCGTGGGCACTTGAGATTCTTTCTGCTTTACAAATACAAGACATAAGTATCCTTGAAGTTGACACTAGCTTCCCAGAAATTGAAAATATGGACCCTAATAGGGCTGCGTTACAGGATGTTGATTTAAAGGCTGTATATTCTAGACTTAGTAAATTTATACACAAAAATAAATTTAAAGAAAAAAAGATTGAAATTGTTAAAAGCAGTGAAGACGGATCTAAAAAATTTAATATGCCTTTGTCTTTTGAATCTGAAGGAACAATAAAATTGATCTATTTGTTAGGTCCTCTTTATGATGTCATTAATAATGGTAAAATCTTATTAATGGATGAATTTGAAAATAAATTTCATTCTCTATTATCTAAATATATCATCGAGCTTTATCATAAAAATAATAATTCCAATAGCCAGCTAATTATCACTTGCCATGATACAAACCTGCTTACAAATGAACTATTCAGACGAGATCAGATTTGGTTTATTGAGAAGAACTCTCATCATGAAAGTGAATTATATTCACTACTGGAGTATAAAGAACATTACACTAGAAAAGACGGTAGTTACTGCAAAGATTATTTAAATGGGAAATACGGTGCTATTCCTTTACTTAAATCTATAGACCAACTGAGCATGATATAGATGGCTAATAATAAGAGAGGTAGAAAAAATAATAATTTTAATAGGATAGAGAATACCAGAGAAGAAAGAAAGGGATCCACAATTAAGGATCTTCTGACTTTTAGCTTTAAGGATTTGGATAGTTCTCAACCAAAAAAAGACCCTCAATCCATTGAATCATGGATGAACGACAACTTACTTAAACCTTTGGTTGAAAGACTTAGAGACTTATCAAAATTAACTCGATATGAAGCTACAATGCAAAAGCAAATTAAAATATATGGTAATTTCCCTCCACCAGATAAAACCGATTTCACCCCCCCTTCATATGTTGATGAACATGTTGCATGGGGTGTTATTAAAGCAGTGGGGGGCCAAAAAGGAACGGTCGCAGGTTATGTTATAGAGAGTACATTCTATATTGTTTTCTTTGATAAAGATCATAAGTTCTGGATATCCCCCAAGAAAGGCACATAACAATTTCACAAATTTTCTGTAATGTTTCTGTAATGGATTTGCATTCCAAAGTGACCTTTCCAGGCATTTTTTGAGGATTTTGAGGCAAAAAAAAGGCTCTTGCTAAAATAGCAAGAGCCTTTATTTATGTGGTACCTAGGACGAGACTTGAACTCGTACAGGCATCAGAGCCCGAGGGATTTTAAGTCCCTTGTGTCTACCAATTCCACCA
>JQIA01000984.1_pt1 | contig 15211 bp, 22 predicted proteins | sample 811431 | NCBI WGS metagenome assembly JQIA01 (sample SAMN02998118, study PRJNA258478) | marine sediment metagenome | biome: marine; feature: seafloor; material: sediment; isolation source: oil-polluted sediment collected from 3 locations (0.5 km, 0.7 km and 0.9 km)... | place: USA: Gulf of Mexico ... | reverse complement strand
ATATGCTTTTGCCATTTTTATTCCTCTAATATTATTTTTTATCTTAGTATACCATATCATAGGATATTGCTATATGATACAGTTGGTAATGTTTGGGAATGGTGTGCAGATTCAGATTTTTATCAAGATAACTATAATAATGCTCCAACTGATGGTAGCGTATGGGAAAAAGATAGTAAATACAGAGTGTTGCGTGGTGGTTCATGGTACGATGACCCTTACGTTACTCGTTCCGCTAACCGTTTCAGGTACAACCCAGTCAGGATGGACTATAGATTTGGTTTTCGAGTTGTTCGTGTGTTGTAGTGCGGACTTTTTCCCTTTACATTTTTGAACAGGATTTAACAGATTAAAAGATAAGCAGGATTTTAAGCTTGATTTAATCATGTTTTATCCTTTAATCCGTTAAATCTTGTTCAAACACTTTTAAAGAGAATACTATGATAAATATACAATTAGCAGATGAAGATTTACTTGAACAGGCTAAACAGCTTGGTGGACATAAAACTCAACAAGAGACTATACATGAGGCTCTTAAGGAGTATATTCGCTGGCGTAAACGCATAGATGAAATTAAAAATTTTGGCACAGTTGATTTTGATCCCAATTTTTTGGATGAAATAGATCAAAGAAGTCAACCAAAATGATTTTTTTAGATACTTCTATATTGTCAATTTCTTATCGACGAAAATATCGTAAAGATATGGATAAACCAAGTGAAGTTAAGTTGTTGGAAAAAATGATTTTGGATAATGAACCTTTGGTTATTTCAGGTATTGTATTACAAGAATTTCTTTCTGGTTTAAAAGAAAAAGCTCAATTTCAAAGATTGCAGAAATTAGGAGAATTTTTTCCAATAATTATGGCAACTAAACAGCATCATATTGAAGCGGCTAAGATAGCTAATATATGTCGTCGTAATGGTGTGGCAACTTCTGCTACTGATTGTTTAATAGCTGCTATAACGATTGAGCAAAATGGCCAATTGTTTACAATTGATCGAGATTTTGGATATATGGCATGTTATTGTCCAATATATTTGGTTTCTTTAATTTAAAGGAAAATAAATTATGAAATATCTAATTATATTATGTGGTTTGTGGTTTCTGCAAGTTTGGGCTGCTACAATTCATTCGGTGGCGGCTGGTGGGGATTGGAATAGGAGAAATAAATGAAAAATTCTGTGAATATTGTGACTGTGAAAGATGATGGGCAGACATTTATACCAAAAGCCATACAAGATTATTTACATTTACGTTCAGGACATCGTATTAGTTTTACAATTGAGCAAAATGGTCAAGTTATTGTTCGTCCTATAAAGCGTGATATTTCTGAACTTGAGGGATTTCTTAAACCACCTAAAAAAACTGTGACACTTGAGGAAATGGATGTTGCTATTCGTCAGAGAGGAAGTAAGTCGTGTTAGGTCTTGATACCAATATATTGGTTCGTTATATTGTACAGGATGATCCGGTTCAGTCACCTTTGGTTTCTAAATTTTTAAAAAATGAATGTACTGAACAAGAACCTTGTTATATCAGTAATATTGTATTATGTGAAATTGTTTGGGTTCTGGAAAGTTCTTATAATTATGAGCGAGAACAGGTTGCTGAAACTTTAAGGCTTATTTTTGAAACAGGTAGTTTTATTGTGGAAGAGCCTGTGAAGGCCTGGTGTGCATTGGAGGCTTATCAAGTACAAAATATGGATTTTTCTGATGCATTATTGGGTGAGACTAATCAGTTATATGGTTGTAAAACAACTGTAACATTAGATAAAAAAGCAGCAAAAATGGATACTTTTTATTTGTTAGAAAATAATGATAAATAGTTTTTAAAAGAGAATACAATTTATGAAAATTTTAATTATATTATGTAGTTTGTGGATTCCGCAGGTTTGGGCAGCTACGATTCATTCGGTGGCAGTTGGTGGGCAAGTGAGGATTTTAATATGCAAGTAGTAAGAACTTTAAAAAAAGTACAAGGTCAGCAGATTGTTATTGATTTACCAGATAATTTTCATGCTCAAGAGGTTGAAGTAATTGTTATTCCTTATGAAGAATTATCTATTTATAAACCAAATACAACACAGGATAAGTTGTTAGGTTTGTTTATTGATGAGACTAAACTTATTGATGAAATAGTTGAGTCTGTTATGCAAAGTCGTACAAACGATCCATTGAGGGGTATTGATGAATAAATCATTGTTGGATACGGATATTTTGTCTGAAATATTGAAAGGTAAAAACCTTAATGTTATCCATCAGGCAAAAAATTATTATCAACAATTTGGGCAATATACGATTTCTACTATAACAGTTTTGGAAATAGTTAAGGTATTTCATAAAGTTCAGCGTGAAAATCATATCAAACAATTTTTATCAACTCTTTCTGATACAGAAGTTTTGACACTTAATCTTAAAAGTTCTGAATTAGCCGGTAGAATTTATGCTGATTTGGAACGAACTGGACAACCGATTGGACGTGCTGATCCAATGATTGCAGCGATTGCTTTAGAAAATGATTTGGTTTTAGTTACTGGTAATTTACGACATTATCAACGCATTCAAAAATTAGGTTATACTTTAAAATTGGATAATTGGAAGGAAATATAAAGATGAAAATTTTAATTATATTATGTAGTTTTATGTTATGGATTCCGCAGGTTTGGGCGGCTACGATTCATTCGGTGGCGGCTGGTGGGGATTGGAATAGGAAAGTATTATGTTAGCTAAAAATTTTCAAGTTCAAGTACCACAATCAATTATGCAATTTGGTTTTAATCAAATAGAAATACAGAGTCAAATTAATGAATGGTTGGTTTTATCTTTGTTTACTGAAGGACGTATTTCTTCTGGAAAAGCTGCACAATTACTTGATACAAGTCGTGTAGAATTTTTAGCTTTGTTGAGAAAAAGAGGAATTGCTTTTATTGATTATACAAATGATGAGTTAGAAGATGAATTCGTTGCTGTACAGTCATTATGTATTAATAAAATTCAATGATTATTGTCTCAAATACTACTCCATTAATTGGTCTTGCTAGTATTGAAAGATTTGATTTATTATATAAACTCTTTGATAAAATTTATATTTCACAAGCAGTGTATCAAGAAGCGGTTACTTTTGGACATGAAATTGGTGGTGCTAAACAGGAAGTTTCTACAGCTTCTTGGATAAAAACTCTTGTTGTTAATGACCGTTTAGCAGTTAATGTTTTATTGGATGAGTTGGATTTAGGTGAATCTGAAACTATTGTTTTAGCGTATGAAATAGGTGCTAATTGGGTGTTAATGGATGAAAGAAAAGGACGACGTAAACTTTCACAATTGGGTTTAAACAAAATAGGTACATTGGGTATTTTGCTTAAAGCTAAACAAGTGGGAATTATTTCTGTAATTAAACCTGAAATTGAAAAGTTACATAAACAAGGATTTAGTTTAAGTCAAACTGTGATTAATACTGTTTTAAATCAAGCTGGTGAATAAATTGAGAATACTATGAGAAATATAATTATATTGTGTGGTTTTATGTTGTGGATTACGCAGGTTTGGGCGGCTACGATTCATTCGGTGGCGGCTGGTGGGGATTGGAGTAAGGCGGAAACTTGGGTTGGTTCTGACTAATTTAACCAGAGCTACATCTTAAATATAGTCAGCTAAAAAAGTCTACAATTTTATCAAAGAAACGGTGTAATTCCCATTCAGCAATTTTTTTGAATAGCCATGTAAATGCGTCACTTAACCAATTAAAGAAAGATTTGGTAGAGGACAGAATTCTATCTACTTTTTGTCTGTCCATTTTGTCCAAAGTTTCTATAACATATTCTTTTTCTTCTTTACTTAATGCCATATCATTTACTCAAAATATTCCACAAAGCCAATTCCACATGGAACTTATTGAATTTTTTACTTTTGTATAAATAGAATATAAACTGTTATACAACCAATTTGTAAAAGATGTCAAACTATCAAGAACCCTGTCTATCGCTGATCTATCCATTTCATCTAATGTATTTAAAATACGCCGTTTTTCTGATTCTGTTAGCGTTCCCATAATTTATTATATCTCTAATATTAATTAAAATAAGCCACAAAGCCAATCCCATACGTTACTTATTGAATTTTCTATTTTTGTATAAACAGAATATAAGCATTCACGAAACCAATCTGAAAAAGATTGTTGACTAGAAAGAACTCTTTGTTGTTCTGCTTCTTCCATCTGAGCAAACATATATTGTACGCGCCTCTCTTGTTCTGGTGTAATTGCCATAATATTTATCCTAACGTTCTGGTGTAGGAGACTTTTTAAGCCATTCCACAACCTTAGTTAGCATTTCTTGATCGTCAGAAAAATCTCTGGAATTTGCTTGCAGAACTAGTAAAACTAGGTCACATGAAGGAATAAATTCCTGATAAATCTTCTCATTTTCACGGTCTTCTTTTAAACTGACACCATAGCCGGGTAAATCAACTACTTCTAAAATGCCACCAGTTGCCAGCGTAAATTCTTTCATTTGTGCTTGAGTAGTTCCAACAATTGTATGGCTAGTTTTCCATTCCGCATTGAACAAACTATTGACAGTAGTTGTTTTGCCAACACCAGCTTTACCAAAAATAGCAACTTTAGGTGGACGTTTGTTTTCTTGGGTAAATTTTTGTTTAACTAGATTAAGTTCATCTTTAGATAGATGTTTTTCTAATTCTTTAAGCATTAACTCATTTGATATAGCATCCTTAGATTTTCCTTTACTACGTTCTGCACGTTGTTCTGCAACATATTTTTGAACATCTTTGTCAGCCAATTCAAAAGGGTCGGCTGGTTGAACTTGATCTAATTTGAAACCACCAAAAGCATATCGTGTTATAGAACCAATTAAAGGTATTAAACGATAGCGTTTTAAAGCTGAATAATACGCAATTTGAGATTTATCAATAACAGAACTGGACAATTTATTGGCAATATCTTGACAACGGCGTTTAATTTGCTTTTCAGCTTCTTCAGTTGGAGTATTTAGCTTATCATCCCAACCATTTGGAACAATCTTATCTACTTGATTTAAAGCAATTACTATTCTCAGTGAAGGTTTGTTATCTTTACCAAATCCAAACATTTTTAACTCCTAGTTAATATTTTTGTGATGAGGTTTTGAATGCCCCAATTATAAAAAGCACTGTACGGTATTACATCAGTTGTTTCAAAAGAAAAATGTTCTTCAATAATTTCTTGGAAAATACTGTAAACATTATCTATTTTTTCAGGCACTAATTTTAATTGGGCTGGGGAAGGTTCACACAAATTAGTGTCAAATCCTGATTCTCCTGTATCAACTCCTAAGCAATCTATTTTATTTAGTGCTATCGTTAAAAATAGTGATGAATGAAATAACGGTATCAAATTCATTAAAAATATTTGGTCTCGTTTATATGCTCTTGTATCAGCTTGTGTTACCCATACCAATGAATGTGCAAGTGGTATCCATTTTTCATAAAAAGGCATATACATTTTATCAGCTTCCAATGATTCGCCAATTCCCGGCATATCAACTACACGAACTTGTTCTAAAGGTAATTTTTTATGGATAGTACGAGATAAAATAATTGGTTCTGGTTCTTTAGTACAAGCCATAGCACTATCAGTTTTTAGTTCTAAATCAAACATTTTGTTTAAAGTACTACTTTTTCCAGACCCTGCTTTACCAAAAAATACAACAGTAAAAATTTGTGAAGTATTCATTATTAAAATTACATGGAATTTTTGTATTGATGTATAATATAAACGATATCGTATGTAGATAGAAGTCACTGACAGTATTGATTTTACCAACTGGGAATATATATTTATGGAAGTTTATGAAAAAATTAGATTTATTCGTATGTTTAAAGGTTGGTCTCAGGATGAAATAGCTGAAAAATTACAAATGACAATTAATGGCTATGCCAAAATTGAACAAGGAAAAGTAGATGTTAATCTTTCTCGCTTAAAACAGATTTCAGAAGCATTAGGAATTGAATTAGAACAGTTGGTAGGATTAAATGAAACTAATGTATTTAATTTTATAGAAAATTTCCATAGTTTTATTCTACATTCACAACAATCTAATAACAACACAAATGAACAATACCAACATGAACTAGAAAAAGCTAATTTAATAATTACACAAAGAGACAAGGAAATTGATTATCTTAAAGAAATAATTGAGTTGATGAAGGACTCGAACAAATCTAATTAGCAAAACCAACCATCTGTCAGAATCAAGATTCACCAGATTAAAGGATTTTCAGGATAAGATTGTTAGTATTATTGGTGTTATCCTGTACATCCTAAAATCCAGTAAATCCTGATTCAGACAATTAAATATTTAGCAGTACTTAAATCAATAAGAGAACGAAAAATAGCCGACATTCACTAAACCAGGAAATATTATAATTTTGTTATCAGAAATCCGCATATTTTTCACAGCCATAATGTTTTATACTAGAATTCCAGTCCCACAAAATACTGGTTTTTCAGAATATAATTTAAATAGAGCTACTAAATACTTTCCTTTAATTGGAATTATAGTAGGAAGTTTTGGAGCTGTTTGTTATTTTTTGACAGCCATTATATTGCCACTCGAATTATCAGTTTTTTTCAGTATGATTACCACTATCTTGCTTACTGGAGCTTTCCATGAAGATGGTTTTGCAGATTTTTGCGATGGTTTTGGAGGCGGATATAGTAAAATACAAATCCTTACCATCATGAAAGATAGTAGGATTGGAACTTATGGTGCAATCGGTTTATTAATGATATTACTTGGTAAATTTTTCAGTTTGATAGCTATTAATCCAGCCCAAATTCCATTCGTAATTATTGCTGCTCATGTTTTTAGTCGTATATTACCAGTTCTATTTATTTTTATAAGTAATCATGTAGGAAACAGCTCAACCAGTAAATCAAAACCAATAGGAATGCAATGTTTATGGTCTGATTTATTAATAGCTGGCATCTTTTCTGTAATTCCCTTAATATTTATTCAATGGCAAGTTAATTTGCTAGTTATCTTAGTCGCAATAGTTCTATTTTATACATTCAAATCTTTTGTGGTAAAACAAATTGAAGGCTATACTGGAGACGTGTTGGGAGCTTTGCAACAATTGACCGAATTCTCATTTTATATCTGTTTTATTATCGTGCAGAATAACTTCTGAAATACCTTAATTTAACAACCATTTCATTGGGAATAAGAAAAATTATTATAGCAATTCTTAATTATGAACTTAATTCTTGGTAGTCCTGCAATATGTAGTGGTGATTGTTTAAAATTATAATAAATTTAATAACTTAATAAATTGACCACTGCTTTGTGCAGGACTACCAGAAAAATGCAATGCTGTTTATGATAACGGAATTTTATATATCACTTGCATTTTAGTATATGATTCTCTAGGTATGACTGGTAATCATAAGGCAACTCTGCAATACAAACAAGTATTTGGTGAGAATACTTTTCAGCTAATTAAAGCAAAATAAGAATGTTTGACAAATTATTTATCTAACTGTTAATATATCAGTTGATTAAAATTTGATCAAAAAAATCATTAAGTTAAATAATTAAATTTTTTACTTATCAAATTAATGATTAGTTTACTTAATAAATTAGGAGAAAATATGAGATTAATTTTGCTTATTTGTTGTTCTGTAGTTCTTACTGTTGGTTTACAAGCGGCTGATCGTAGTAATGAAATGATTCAAGTAATTCCAGCAAATGCTAATGTAGATCAAGCAAAAGTTGAATTAGGTAAAAAGTTATTTTTTGAACCTAGATTATCAAAATCTGGTTTTTTAAGTTGTAATTCTTGTCATAATTTATCAACTGGTGGAGCTGATAATTTACCAAGTTCCATTGGACATAAATGGCAATTAGGTCCTATCAATTCTCCTACCGTATTGAATGCTAAGTTCAATTTAGCTCAATTTTGGGATGGACGAGCTAAAGATTTAAAAGAACAAGCAGGTGGCCCAATTGCAAATCCTGGTGAAATGGCTTCAACTCATGAATTAGCTATAAAAGTATTACAGTCAATTCCTGAATATGTTAGCTCATTCAAAGCAGTATATGGAGTTGATGCTATAGGTATTGAGCAAATTACTGATGCAATTGCTGTATTTGAAGAAACCTTGGTTACTCCAAATTCAAAGTTTGATAAATGGTTACAAGGCGATGATAACGCTATTTCTACTCAAGAAAAAGCAGGTTATAATTTATTTAAAACTAAAGGTTGTATAATTTGTCATAATGGAGTAGGAGTTGGTGGTGGTTCTTATCAAAAATTTGGAGTGGTAAAACCTTATCCAGATACTAAAACTTTAGGTAGATATGGTGTAACTCAACAGGAACAAGATAAATACTTCTTTAAAGTTCCACTGTTAAGAAATATTGAGCTAACTGCTCCTTATTTCCATGATGCAAGTACTTGGGATTTAGCAGAAGCTGTAAATATAATGGCTGAATATCAGTTAGGAGTAAAATTAGCTGCGGAAGAAAATCAAAATATTGTAGCTTTCTTGAAGACTTTAACTGGAGAACAGCCTTCAATTACTTATCCAATATTACCACCTTCTACTAAAAATACACCAAAACCAGATCGAAATTAGTTTTTTTAGTTCCCAACATTTTTGTTGGGGATTTCTTAGACAATATTCCTAAATAAATTCATACGCTCATTACATCATACATAAAGTTCGTAAATAAATATTAAGAGCAATTTGCAATAAGCCAAAACATATTTTATACTGGTTAAACTTTCAGTTTCCCAATTATTATCAGTTTATTATTGAGGATTATTTTCTTGAGTGATATTCCATTAACTATATTATTTGGTATATTATTTTTATTAATTTTGGCTTCCGGATTCTTTTCAGCTTCTGAAACAAGTATGATGGCAATTAATCGCTATCGATTACGTCATTTAGTAGCTAAAAAACATCGTGGAGCTACCCGGGTTAATCAACTATTAAAACATCCAGATAGATTAATTGGTGTAATTTTATTAGGCAATAATTTTGTAAATATTTTAGCATCATCAATTGCAACCGTCATTGCTATTGATTTATTAGGTGAAGCTGGGATTGCAATAGCCGCTACTTCGCTAACAGTAATAATTTTGATCTTTAGTGAAGTAACCCCTAAAACAGTCGCTGCCTTGCATCCAGAAAAAATAGCATTCCCAGCCTCACTTATAATTAAACCATTATTAAAATTATTCTATCCGCTAGTTTGGATTTTAAATTATGCCTCTAACAATATCTTGAAATTAATAGGTATTTCTGAATTTAACCCTGATAATCAACGTTTAAATACAGAAGAATTGCGTACAGTGGTACATGAAGCTGGCGGTTTAATTCCTAAACGTCATCAACAGATGTTATTAGGAATTTTGGACTTAGAAAAAGTCACAGTAGAAGATATTATGATACCACGCAATGAAGTAATAGGCATTGATTTAGATGAACATATTGACGTGATTACCGAACAATTATCTGCTTGCCAACATACCAGAGTACCAATATATAGAGAGAATATAGATAATGTAGTGGGAATAGTACATTTACGAAAATTATTATCATTATTTAAGCATAATGAGTTTACCAAAGATGCTTTAAAAGAATATGCTCGAGAGCTTTATTTTGTACCAGAAGGCACTTCTTTAAATACTCAACTGTTGAATTTTCAAAGACATAAACGGCGTATCGGGCTAGTAGTTAATGAATATGGTGATATTCAAGGTTTAGTAACTCTGGAGGATATTTTAGAAGAAATTGTGGGGGAATTTACCACTAATCCAGATGCTCTTAGCTTAGATATTTATCCTCAAGATGATAATAGTTTTTTAGTAGATGGTAGTATTACAGTTCGAGAATTAAATCGAGTAATGCAGTGGGATTTAGCAACTGATGGTGCTAAAACTTTGAATGGTTTAATTTTGGATCATTTAGAAGCTATTCCAGAATCTGGCACTAGCTTAGTGCTAACCAACCATCCAATGGAAATTGTACAAATGGCTAATAATGCTGTAAAAATGGTACGAATTTTACCCAAGGTATAAAATATATGGAACTTGTTTGTCCGGCTGGCAATTTACCTTCTTTGAAAGCTGCTGTTGATAACGGTGCTAATGCGGTTTATATTGGTTTTCGTGATGATACTAATGCAAGGCATTTTGCTGGCTTAAATTTTACTGTTGCCAAGATGGAACAAGGTATTCGTTATGCTCGAGAACGCAATGTGCGGGTTTTTATAGCGATTAATACCTATCCCCAGCCAAAAGGTTGGCCACGTTGGCAAGAAGCTGTTGATCATGCGGCTGATTTAGAAATAGATGCTCTTATTTTAGCTGATTTAGGAGTGTTGGATTATGCCACTAATAAATGGCCTGATTTACCACTGCATTTATCCGTACAAGGTTCGGCTACTAATTATGAATCTATTAGTTTTTATCATCGGCATTTTGGGATTCGACGGGTAGTATTACCCAGAGTTTTATCCTTACCACAAGTGCAACGGGTAGTAGAAAACAGCCCAGTAGCAGTAGAAGTATTTGGATTTGGTAGTTTATGCGTAATGGTAGAAGGTCGTTGTTTATTGTCTTCTTATGTAACTGGTGATTCACCAAATACTTTTGGAGCTTGTTCACCAGCTCATGCAGTAGAATGGAAAGAAACTCCGCAGGGTCTAGAAACTCATTTAGGTAATGTGTTGATTGATCGCCGAGGAGAAAATGAAAATGCTGGTTATCCAACTTTATGCAAGGGTAGATTTAATGTTGGAAAAGAGACTTTTTATGCGATTGAAGAACCTACTAGTTTAAATACTTTGGAAATGTTGCCTCAACTACAAGCTGCTGGTATTTCGGCAATTAAAATTGAAGGTAGACAACGTAGTCCGGCTTATGTTGCTCAAGTTACTAAAGTTTGGCGAGCTGCAATGGATGCTTGTGAACAAAATCCAACTACTTATAAAGCTAAAGATGATTGGTTATTTGAATTAGGCAAAGTATCAGAAGGCACTCAAACTACTTTGGGAGCTTATCATCGTCCTTGGCAGTAAGTTTTACAAATCAATCAATTTAGGGTGAACATTGTTTGCCCTACCATCCAATAATTTTATAGCTGTTGAATTTAACACCAATAAAATCTCCATTCTTTATAGAATTCTAAAAGCTAATTAAACTATAATAGATAACAGAAGCTTCAAATTTTTCAATTCTTTTAAGAGATTTTGCTAACATAATGAAAATAAATACAAAATTATCACTAGCTTTTTTAATCATTGCTTTAATTTTTATTGCTGCCGGTACAATATTTATTGTAAATAGTCATAACGCATTGGAAAATGCTGCTTTTAGTCAGTTAGAAAGTACTAGAACTGATAAAAAGATTCAAATAGAAGAATTTTTTGCTAAACGTAAGCATGATATGCATATCCTATTGGATACTATAGATATATTTAGAATTAATGCATTCCAGAGATTGCAATCAATCCGAGAAACTAGAAAGCTACAAATAGAAGAACATTTTCAAGAACATTTGCATAATATTTCCTTTCTCTCGCATACTTTATCAATATCAGCAACTATTAATAAACTTGATGAAACTCATGTTCATGAAGAACTGCATACAGATTCTAAATCCAAAACTCACGAAGCCACTGAACAAGAGCTTGAAGATGAATTTAAGACGGAAATTAATAGGTTTAAAACGGAATACGGTTATCATAATATTATTGTTGCCGCAGAAGATGGTCATGTAATCTATAGCACATCAAAACATGATGAAGACGTATTAAATGATGAATTACAAAATAGCACCCTAAGTAAATATTTTCATGGCGGTATTAAAAAAACTATTATTCAAGATTTTTCTTTAGATGATGGAATACCTATTTTATTGCTTGCTTCTCCAATCATTCGCATATCTGATGACAAAATTGTTGGAATTTTAATTGTATCTGCAACATTTGATGTAATAAACACTATTGTGCAGAAAAAAATCGGTATAACTGGGGAAGTTTATTTAGTTGGCAATATAAATAATCAAACTAGCTATCGAAGTGAAAGGCTTATTAAAGACAAAGAAAATAATATTGGAACGGAAAAAATTGGAGAAGATATAAGTCAAGCATTTGCTGGTAAATCTGAGGTTAAAATCAAAATTGATAGTATTGGTGAAGTAGCAATAACCAGTTATACTCCATTGAAAATTCCAGGTTTAGATTGGGTTTTAGTCGTTACTATGAGTTTAGAAGAATATTTTGGTATTACTCGTAGTGGAGAACATAAAAATTTCTTTTCTCAATATACTACTGAATATAATTATCAAGATTTATTATTAATTCATCCACAAGGTAAAATATTTTATAGCACTGCTCATAAAACTGACTATAAAACTAATATTATCAATGGTAAATATGCAGATTCTAGTTTAAACAAAATAATTCGAGAAGTATTAAAGACTGAAACGTTTGGGATTACTGATTATGCTCCTTATATTCCTAGTGCTGGAGAGCCGGCAGCTTTTATTGCTCAGCCTTTAATGGTAAATGGTAATATCGAGATGATAGTGGCAATCCAACTTAATGATATTGCTTTGAATGCCATCGTTCAACAAAGAGCCGGTTTAGGTAAAAGTGGGGAAGCTTATTTAGTTGGGAGCGATAAACTTATGCGGTCTAATTCTTATCATGATAGCAAACGTTTTTCAATCAAAGCTTCTTTTGCCAATCCAAGTATGAATAAAATTGAAAATGAAACTATCAACCTGGCATTGTCTGGTAAAACAGGAATCGCTATTATACCAGAATATCATGATACTGATACCTTAGTTCTTACAGCATATACTCCGATAACTGTGAGTGATAAAATTACTTGGGCATTATTGACAGAGATAGATAAAGATGAGGCATTTACCGCAGTTGATCAGCTAGAATGGTTATTAATTATCACAGCATTGATTGCATTACTTGCTATTATTACCATTGCTTGGTTAGTCACTCATAATATTAAACGTCCATTAAATCATCTAATAGAAGTTTCAAATGCTATTTCTGTGGGTAATTTAGATAGTGAGATTAAAGTAACCAGTAAAGATGAAATTGGTCAATTATTACAAGCTTTTGCCAATATGCAAACCCAACTTCGAGAACATTTACAACATGATATTAGTAAAGTTATTGAAGCTATTTCTCAAGGTAATCTAGAAGAACGTATTGATCTGGAAAATAAAACCGGATTTTTCAAATCTTTTAGTCAAAGTGTCAACCAAATAATAGTGTTAAATCAAACCATATTGGAAGATATTATCCAATTATTATCTGCTTTAGCTCATGGCAATCTAAAACAAACCATAAAAAATGATTACAGTGGAACTTTTGGACGATTAAAACAGGATGCTAATTCCACTGTGGAACGTTTAACCAGTATTATGCAACATATTTCTCATTCATCACAAGTGGTTGCGAATGCCGCAGATGAAATATCTCAAGGCAATCTTAGTCTTAGCCAACGTACTGAACAGCAGGCTGCTTCCTTAGAACAAACTTCTGCCAGTATGCAACAAATGACTAGTACTGTACAACAAAGTGCTGATAATGCTGGTCACGCCAGTCAACTAGCTATCAGTGCTAGAGCTTGTGCAGAAAAAGGTGGAGAGATTGTTGGAATTACTATTAATGCCATGGCTGAAATTAATACCAGTAGCAAAAAAATTACCGATATTATAGAAGTTATTAATGAAATTGCTTTCCAAACTAATTTATTAGCACTCAATGCTGCTGTAGAAGCTGCTCGAGCTGGTGAACAAGGTAGAGGGTTTGCAGTAGTTGCGGCTGAAGTTCGTACTTTGGCTCAACGCAGTGCTTCAGCGGCTAAAGAAATTAAGGAATTAATTCAAGACAGTGTGACTAAAGCAGAAGAAGGAACTCACCTTGCAAATAAATCTGGAGAGACATTAGAGGAAATAGTTTTAGCAGTGAAAAAAGTTAGTGATATTATTACGGAAATTGCTGCATCTAGTCAAGAACAATCCAGTGGTATCAATCAAGTCAATAAAGCAATATTACAAATGGATGAAATGGTTCAACAAAATGCGGCTTTAGTAGAAGAAGCTGCGGCTGCCAGCGAAGCTATGAAAGAACAAGCTCAGAACCTGAAACAACAGGTAGATTTTTTTGATATTGGTGATACTGATTTACAAAAATCTAATAAACCAATTGATAATAAATATTCTACTAATAAACCAATTGATAATAGTCATGAGCATGATGATGGTTGGGAGAACTTTTAGATATTTTATCCTTTGTATAATATTTCCAAATTGAATAGATTGTATCAGTTTAATTTAATTAATAATTACTATAACTGCGATTTTATAAACTAGGATTTATAATGTCAAAATTAAATCAATTACAAGAAAGATTACTTAATAATTTCCAGAAAAACTTTCCTGTTTCACCAACTCCTTATGCAGATATTGCTAATGATTTAGGTATAACAGAAACAGAAGTATTAGAAACTTTAAATGAATTACAAACAGTTGGAATTATAAGTCGTATTGGCCCAGTATTTCAACCACATAGCTTCGGTACTAGTACTTTAGCTACTATGGCAATACCAGAATCAAAATTAACAGAAATAGCAAGTTATATAAGTAGCTTATCTGAAGTGAATCATAACTATGAACGTGAACATAATTTTAATTTATGGTTTGTGATAACAGTCATTACAGAAGAACGTTTGCAAACTGTATTAGCTAAAATTGAACATAATACTGGATTTAAAGTTTTATCCTTACCAATGTTAGCTAGTTATCATATTGATTTAGGATTTGAACTAAAATCTTAATTATGAATGCTTAATTCTTAATTAAAACCTAAAGTATTTTCACTAATAATCATTAACTAACCTGAGTTTAATATAAATATCTTATATATATTGTTCCTAAATTCTATTTGGGAACGATATTGAAATAATTGTATTTTTACGTCTAACTCAGGTTAATTTTAGTACAATTAAAAATTGTTACTTATGATATGATCATTCTTACTATATTTAAAATATCATTAGCTTAAATTATAAAAAACTATGTTAGACCCACAATTAATTCGTAATAATTTAGATGAAGTAGCCGAAAAACTAGCTAGACGTGGTTTTATCGTTGCACAAGAACAATTA